>JGI24697J35500_11274955_pt1 | contig 20077 bp, 23 predicted proteins | sample TergutMp193P1_FD_35500 | JGI IMG/M metagenome (IMG submission 35500) | reverse complement strand
TAAATTGTGTATTATCATACCATTGGCTATGATACATAAAACTTGCTGTGTAATATTCGCTAGGTATTCTTTGAAAAGAACTATTAGCGACTGCTATATTAATGAAAGGCAAAAAACTAGTAACAAAAATTGTGATTGAAAGGACTATAGATATAAGCCTTTTTAGTGCTGTTTGTTTGTGGTTCATTTTTTCGTTCATTTTTCCTCCTTTTTTTAAATTGGGTATCTTTAAAAACTCCCTCTTGAAAATCTCAAAGAACGGGCTATCTTTAAAGCACCTTTCAAAAAACTTAGCGGTTTTTAGAGGTGCTCAATTAAAGATTATTTTCAAGATTATTTTCAAGATTATTTTCAAGATTATTTTGGTATATTATAAGTAGGATTTTACCATAATTTTTTCAGTTTGTAAAGTGGTTTTTTAAGCCAATAAAAAAAGACCTTATCTAAAAAAATAAAGTCTAATTTTAAATGCCAACTTCATACGTTCTAATAATTTTGGATTTAGATAAAGATGAAAAAGAATAAAAAAATTTATAAAAATACCCAAGTATAGCTATACAAATTCTTTCATTTAGCTAAACCATTTAAAAATTTTCAAGTATTTTGCAAAATTAATGGCGGCAACACTTTGCAAAATTCATTTCCACCTCTTACAGCTTCTAATAAAACCATATTAGCTTCGCTTATATTTATTAAATCTTCTTTTTTTGTTGGCTCGCCAAAAGTCGGTTTAATGCTATGTACAAATTGTATACGCTTTGGCTCTAAGTTATATTTTTTCAAAGTGAAAATTATTTCTGAAAGCCTAGTTGCTCTATGAATCATAAAAAACTGCCCTTTATGATTTAAAACATAAGCTGAATTTGCAATTATATCTTCTAGAGTACATTTTATTTCATGCCTTGCTATAGAAAGCGGGTCTGCTTCATTTAAAATGCCGCCACCCAGTTTAACATATGGTGGGTTAGTTATTACTGCATCAAATTTTGCACCTTTAAAAATTGTTTTAATATTTAAAACATCATCGTTTATTATTTTAAAACGGGATTCTAAATTGTTTAGCTTACTATTTTCATAAGCTAATAAAGCACTTTCTTTTTGCAATTCAAGCCCTGTAACTTGCAATGTTTCTTTTTTTTCGCATAGCAAAATAGGTATAATTCCATTGCCACAGCCTATATCTAATATTTTATTTATATTTTTAAGGCTAGCGAAATTAGCTAAAATTACTGCATCTGTTCCAAAGCAAAATTTTGTTTTATCTTGAATAATTTTATAGCCATTGCCTAGCTCGTCTATTCTATGATTTTTACTTAATTCCAAATGCCTAGAAACCCCTTTCCCAAAAGCTATGCTAGTAATTTAGAAACTTTCAAGCAGTTTCTTCATCTTTTCTAAGTCTTCATCTTCTTCTTTAAAAACTTTTTTGACTAGTTCAATTTCGCTTTCGTGATAAAACAAATAAGTTTTTGCATCTTCTTTTATAATTTCAACTTTAACTAGCTGCTGCAAAGTATGTACAGCAACTACTTTTCCATTGCCATCAACTGTTTTTACAATATCGCCTTGGTTTGGCAAGTTTTTGCCTAAATGTTCATAAGTGTCTTCTTCGTATTTCAAACAACACATTAAACGACCGCAAGCACCAAATATTTTGTTAGGATTAAGGCTTAAGCCTTGGTTTTTAGCCATTTTGATAGAAACAGGCTGAAAGCTTCCTAAAAAAGTGGAGCAGCAGAGACTTCGCCCACACATACCAACAGAGTTTATAGCCTTAGCTTCATCACGAACACCAACTTGCCTAAGCTCTATACGCATACGAAAAATGTATGCAAGGTCTTTAACTAAATCTCTAAAATCTACACGGGTTTCAGAAGTAAAATAAAAAATAACTTTAGTAAAATCAAAAATAAGGTCTGCATCTATAATTTTCATAGATAAGCCATGTTTAAAAATTTTTTCTTTGCAAATTACTATAGCTTCTTTTTCCCAAAGTTTATTGCTTATGTGAGTTTCTCTATCTTCTTGTGTAGCTTTTCTTTCTACATAGCTTCCTTCTTTTGCTTCATAAACAGCATCTTCTATTTCAATTTTACCATATTCAAGCCCACGAATGCTTTGAACTATAACTTCTGTGCCACGTTTTAAATCTTCTATGCCATTGTTTTCAAAATAAAATATTTTGCCGGCTTTTTTAAAACGCACACCAACTACATTTTTCATATTATCCTTTTCTAAGTTGTATTAACATATCTTCCAAAGTTATTTGAAAATTTGCATTTCTTCTCAAATTAACTTTGGCTTTTTGAACTATTAAAATTTTATTTATGCTGTTTACCGCTCCTTTTAAAAGGGATTCACGGAAGAAGATTTGCATAAAATCAAGAAAATCTTCTATTGTTTCTTTATTTTCTTCTAAGAATCGATAGTGTTCAAAAATTTCGCCTAAATCGGATTTTTCAAACTCATTTATAAAGTTTATAATTTCTTCTGGCAGCTTTGGAAAGCTAACAGCTGAGGGAATATAAACACATCTTGAAAGAATTGTGCTTAGAAAAGAGGCTCGCTTGCCTATTAAAATTATTGTGGCATATGGCGGGGATTCTTCTAATGTTTTCAAAAGTGCATTTTGGGCTTGCTCTGTTATATTATCTGCTTCTAAAATATAAATTTTACGCTCGCCATTTGGTTTTATGAAAATTTCTGAATTAATTTTTCTAACTTGCTCTACACTTATTGATTTTTTTTCAGGAGAAATATTTATAATATCAAAATAAGATGCATTTTTTGCAGCAAAATCAAATGCATAGTCTCTATTTTCCATAATGTATGCGTGGTGTATATTATTTTTCATATTTTTGATTAAAAGAGCAATGCTCAAATTAAAAAAGCAATGGCTCTAAAAACTGTTTGCTAAATATAATCTTTTGTTTATAAGATTTATCTAAATTAATAAATCCATTAACAAACCTTGTATTTGACCTGTTTTATCTAATATTGAAAGTGCATTTTTTTCACTGCTGAGAAGCTCTTCAGCTAAGGTGTCTAGATCTTCGTTTATTTTGCGAACTATTCCATAAACTCTATGCCTACCTCTTCTATCTAAGAAGTTTTCGCGGCTAAATTCATGTCCATTTGTAACAATTTCGTTTATAAAACTTGAAATTAACGTACGATAGTGCTTTAAATCGTTAATACTCATATGTTTATTTATACGCTCGCTTTGGGCAGTTATATCACCTATAAGCTTTGATAATCTTTCTTTTAAACCTTCTGCCCCTAAGCGGTTAAGGGTGAAACTAAATTCTTCATGTTTAGGGGCTTCTTGTTTCTTTTGTGCTTGCCCTATAGTTTTATTTATTATTTCTGTAACTCTAACGTCCATATTGCACCCCGTTTTATTTTATGTGCCTTGTAACAAAATATCTATATAAATAACAAATTTTTTAGCTAATGCTTTTTAATTTTTTATAATAAGCAGCTATATTATGTTTGCAAAGATTTAAACTTTTACAAACTGCTCAACATCTAAAACGAAAATAGTAGCACCGCCAACTTTAACTTCTATAGGAGTTCCTAGAGATTCCATAAAAAAGCTAGGCCCTGCAGGGGCAACTTGCATTCTAGCTTTGCCTTCTTCTTCAATTATTTTTATAACTTCTGAAACTTTTTCATTTTCAACCCCTGTAATAAGAGTTGTGTTTCCAGAGCCTAGAAAACCGCCTTTCGTTGCAAGCCTAGTAACGAAAAAGCCAGAATTTTTAAGGCTTTCTAAAACGCTATTAGCATCTTCATTTTGCACTATTGAAACAATTAATTTCATAAGCCCCTCCCTAATTTTAGAGCCGCAAATAACTTAAAATTTCTTTGTGAATTTCTTCTACTTTTTGGTGCCCATCTAAAACTATTATACGATTTTCATTATCTTTTGCTAACTTTTTATAAAATTCATATACGGCTTCATAAAATTGCAAGCTTTCGCTTTCTATTCTATCAATTTTGCCTTGTGCTAAAACCCTTTTAAATGAAGTTTCTGGGTTCACTTTTATGAGGAAAGTTATATTTGGTTCTATATTTGCAAAAGTATTTATTTTTTTTAAAAATTCAAGGCTAACCCCACGCCCGCCGCATTGGTAAGCTAAGCTGGAGTCTAAAAATCTATCACAAATGATTGTTTTTTTAGTGTAATATTTTTTTATTTCTTCGGTTAACTGTATTCTTGAAGCAGCGAAAAGAAGTGCTTCTGCATGTGGGTTTATTTCTACATTTTTTTTCAAAATCGAAGTTCTAAGCAGCTCGCCTAGTGGAGTGCCGCCAGGCTCTCTTAAAAAAAGAGTTTCTTCCCCTCGGTTTTCAAAATGCATTTTTAGTAAATTAGCTTGTGTGCTTTTGCCACAGCCGTCTAAACCTTCAAATGTGATGAATTTTTTAATCATTATAATATAATAACAAATTTTATAATAAAATTCAAGTGTTATTTTTTATTCAAAATATGTAGAAAAACCGCCAAACCCTTGAACATTACGAGTTAGTTACAATTTCTTAAAATTAATTGACTATACACATACCTAAGGTGTATAATTGAGGTAGTAATATTAGATTAATCAACCTGTGTTGAAAAACACAATAATAAAAAAGGAGATTTTATATATGAACAAAAAAAGTTTTGCAAGAAAAATGCTAGTCGCTACATTAGCATTCGGTTTATTTACAGTTCCTGCTTATGCAGATGAGTATGAAGAATACGAGGAATATGAAGAAGTTGTAGCTGTTAGCGAAGAATCACCTGCACAAGGGCCTATAATTACTCAAGGGCAAACTGTGCCTATAGTAATAGAAACACCAGCAGCACCAGGCACAAACCAACAGCAAACTATATATGTGCCTGCTGAATTTTTAGAATTTTCAGCTTGGGAGTTACGCCTTGCATTCACACAAGGGAGAATAACACACACCCGCGGAAGACTTACTGCTGAAGAATTCCATGCAGTTCAAGCAGCTATTATGCGTGCTCGCCTTTCGGTTATAATACCTGAAAATACTGCTATAGAAACACCAGTTGTAGAAGCTGAAGAAGACGATGCGGAAGAATATTATTACGAAGAAGAAACGCAAGAAGAAGACTAATATTATACTTTCAACTAGAGTGATAGTTGAGAAAATTCACAAAAGATAAGAAAAAAACTTTTGCAGCTATTACTCTAGTTTTTCATAGCTTGAACTTGTTTTTCAACGCCAATACTTACTTAAATGTTTTTTTAAATTACTTAGGAGATTAAATAAAAATGACTAACAAAAAATTTGTTAAAAAATTAACTATAGCTCTGCTCGCATTTGCTATGATGCCAGTTGCTGCATTTGCTGAAGAAACTTATTACTATGAAGAAAATAATGCAGTGCAAGTTGAAGAAACTGAAGAGGGTGGTGTATCTGTTGCTGTAACATCAGAAGAGATTGAAGAAGAAGAAGCAACAGCAGGGTATACTTCATTAGAGCTTTTAGAAGAATTCTTTTATGAAAAAGGGGCAATAATTACTGAAGAAAATGGGGTTTTCAATGTAACTTTTGCAGTTGATGAAGATTTTGACTTTAGCGAGTTAGAATTGCCAGAGCTTTTCGCCTTAATTGAAGATGATGCATATGAAATAGAAGATGGATATATTACATTTATTTTGGAAAGAATATACTTAGAGATAGAAGCTATCACTGAAGAAACTACTACACCTGTTGTAGTTTATGTGCCAGCTGTGCCACTTTCAGAAGAAGTTTTAGCGATGAATAGAATAGAGCTTCGCCGTGCATACTTTAGAGGTATAATAAATCAAAGAGAATTTAATTCTGCGATGCGTGTTCTATTGTCATCGTCTTCTTTAACTGTGCAGCAATAGAGTTTGTAAAAATTGCCTAGCGACTTATGCTGGGCAATTTTTATTACTAAATTTAATGAATAGAGGTATTGATTATAATGATAAAAATATATATATACATAGCAGTTGTTTTAAGTGTATCATGGGTTTTAATTGCAGAAAATACACATTGGTCGGTTATTAGCAGCGGCGTTTTAGTTAGTATAATTTGTATTTATGCCTCTCGAAAACTTTTACCATTAGAACCAATTAAAGATATTTGCCTAATAAGGCTCTCCCTTTACCCTCTATTTATTTTAGGGCAAATTTATTTAAGCGGTTTCTATATTATTAAATTAGTTTTCAAAGGTGTTAAAGTTGAAGAAATAAAAACGACTACAGAAGTTAAAAATCCATTTTTGCGTGCATTTCTAGCAAGTGCAGTTACGCTTACCCCCGGGTCTTTAGTTATAGACCTTCAAGATGAGCAACTATACGTTTTATGGTTAAGAGAAAAAAATGCAAAACCAGTTAGAAGCTTAAAAGACCCATCAGATGAGCTTAAAGGCTCAATTGAAAAATATATTAAAAAAATGGAGGTGTAAAAAATGCTTCAAATTATTTTATACATTTTCATAGCATTTTTAGCTATTTACGCAATAAGAGTTTTACAAGGGCCAACCATTTGGGATAGGCTTCTCGCTATGAACTTAATGAGCTCTAAATTAATCGCTTTCATATTAATATTTGCAGCTTATTATCAACTTTCTTTTTTACTTGATTTAGCAATTTTATATATGCTAGGCGGGTTTATGGGCACTATATTTATTTGTATGTTTTTTTTAGACAGAACAAGAGGAGGCGGAAAGCGTGGGTCTTCAAATACTAATAAGTAACATCTTACTCGGCTTAGGAATCTGTGCTATAATAATTGGAACGGTCGGCATTTTTAAATTTAAAAATTTTTATGCTAGGCTTCTAATTACTTCTAAAATAGATACAGTTGGAACTATAACTATAATTATAGGGCTTATGGTTCGTTTTGGGTTTAGTTTTTTTACAGGCAAACTTTTAATTTTGCTTATAGTTGTAATAATTGTAAACCCGCTAGTTAGCCACATAGTTGCTAGAAGTGCATACCTTTCTGGCCATAGCAAAGATGAGGTAGAATCTCAGGAGGATGATTTAGAATGATTAATATATTACTTATTTTTTGGATTATTAGTGCTATATTCATAATTAGAGAAAAAAAAATATACAGAATGATAATTTTTCTAGGCATCTTCTCGCTAATAAATAGTGCTATATTTTTAGTGCTAGGGGCACCCGATGTTAGCTTATCTGAAGCTGCAGCAGGTGCATTTACTACTATATTTTTAATAATATGCTTAGAAAAATATTATGGCTTTGATGAGAGCCTAGTAGTTACTAAGAAAAAAGAGAAAACTAATTTTATTAAAGCACTTTTACCCATAATATTTTCGGGAGTGCTATTTTTGCTTTTTTGGTATTTTATGCCCCCTTTCACTTATAATTCATACATGAAATATCAATATTTAACATATTTTAATCAAGATGTCGGCAGCCACAACCCAGTTACTACTGTTTATCTAGGCTATAGAGTTTATGATACATTATTTGAAGCACTAATATTATTAGTTTCTGTAGTAGCAGTTAAACACGTTAGCTGGTATAGCGACTCATACGTGAAAGATGGTGAGCATAGCACAATTGAAAGCAACCCCATAGCTTCTTACACTATAAGAGCTATATCTCCTTTAGTGCTTCTTTTTGGTATTTCTATGATTTCAGTCGGTTTAGATACGCCAGGCGGGGGCTTTCAAGGCGGCGTTGTAATAGCTAGTTTTTTCATTTGCCGTTATATGATATACAACGTTTATGATATTCCAGTGAAGCTTATAACTTTAATTGAAAAGTTAATATTCGTCTCTATATTCTTAATACCTATATTTGTAGTATTTGTTGGGCTTAGAACTTTAGTGCCAGAAACAAACTTAGTTGTATTCCAAAATATTTATATAGTTTTAATGAATTCGCTAATCGGAATGAAAGTTACTTGCGGCTTTGTAATCTTATTTTATAGATACATTGTAGTAGACAGGAGGACTTGCTAATGAAAAAATTATATAGTTTAAGCAAACTAAGAAAAACAAGCTATTTACTTCATAAAAAGGAGGTTTCCAAATGGGATTTGAATTTTCACTTGGGGTTTTCCCGGTAATTATGTTTTTTATAGGCTACTATGGGCTCATTACTAGTAAAAAAGTTATAACTAGTGTTATTTTCATAAGCTTAATGGAGATGAGCGGTATAATGTTTTTCTTACTACTAGGCTATAGAGTGGGCATGATACCACCTATAGCCCCTGTTGGTGATGCAGGCTTTTTAACTTACAATATGGAATATATTGCAGACCCTTTCCCACAAGCACTTATGATAACCGCTATAATTATAGGAATTGCAGTTACTGCTATAAACCTTTCTATGTTAATAACGCTTTGCAAGCAATCTAAAACTTCTAATTGGTCTGAGCTGAAAAAACTTTATAGCGAAGGAGATTTTTAAGAATGAAAGGAACTTATTATGCTATGCATAAACTATTAGCTTATAATTTCGATATTCTTAAAAAAAGGAGACAATTAAGATGACAGAACTTTTAGTTTATTTTGTATTAACCCCTATATTAATAGCTGTTTTTATGTATTTATTTTCACACGCTAACCTTGGCAGGCTTTTAGCAGTGTTATTTCAATTTGGCTTAGTTATAGCTTCTTTTTTGCTGTTTAATTATGTGAATAATTCATATAGTTCGGTTATTTTAAACGTTGGAGATTACCGAGGCTTGTTAGGAATATCACTTGGGGTGGATTATATATCATCGCTTTTTGTGTTAATAACTAACTTCATATTTCTAATGTCTACTATATATAGCTACAAAGAGAAAGATAATAAACTTTTTTGGTTTTTAATGTTTGTGTGGCAAGCTGCTATAGTTGGCGTATTTTTAACGAGAGACCTTTTCAATAGATTTGTTCTAATGGAAGTGGGCACAATGATAATAACGATATTAATCGTATATAGAAGAGATAATAGGAAAATGTATCACTCTATGTTATTTTTGATGATTAATATAGTTGCGGTTCAATTTTATATGTTTGGAATGGGTTTAATATATATGCAAACAGGTGTTTTAGACCTTTATGCAGCTGCTGCAAGGCTAAGCCATTTAGATATTTCATATTTAATATTGCCATATGCCCTTTTTATGACTTTTGTAGCATTTAAAGCCGCCTTAATACCTATGAGCCATTGGATGCCAAAAGCTTTAGCGGCTTCTGGTGCACCATCTTCATTTTCAGCTATTTTAGCGGGTATACACATAACTTCTGGGCTATATATGTTTATAAGATTTAGCTATATGTTTAATATGATAAATGCTAGACCATTCTTCATAGTAGTGGGAATTTTAACTTCTATTTTCTCAGTTATAATGGCGATTTCTGCAAAAAACATTAAAATAATACTTTCATATTTAACCCTTTCGCAAATAGGGCTTATAATAGTTGCTTTTAATATAGGCGGCATTGCTTATACAGGTGCACTATTTCACACAGCTAACCAAATATTATTTCACGGTGCTTTATTTTTTGCAGCTGGCATTATAGCACACAACTATAAAACTTTAAACATTCATGAGATAGACGGTGTGTGGTCTGTAAATAAAATTGCAGCTATAGTAACATTTGTTGGGCTTATGGGTGCTATGGGAATACCTTTTTTCAATGGCAATATTAGTATGCATTTAATGTTTGGCTATGAGGGTGTTGATACTCAAATAATTGCTTGGGTAATAAATATAGGTATTATTATAGCTTCTGTTCGCTATGGGAAAATAATTTTAGGCACACCAAAAGAAGGGATAAAAGCAGAAAAAGCTATAGAAAAAAATATAGCTTCTTTAATTATAGCTTTTTTCTGTGTACTATTTGGAATAGGCGGTTCGCAAATAGCTTACTATGTTTTTAATGTGAATATAAACATATTTTCTATGCCATTTTTAACGAACGCCATAATTTTAACGATAGTTTTAGTTCTATCTTTCATATTTACAGGCAAAATTAAAAATGATAAAGTAACGAACATTTCAAGAGATTTAGATGTTGGCTTTAAAGGCATGGTAATTTGCATAGGTATATTTTTCATAAGCATTTTAATAACGACATATTTACTAAACTAAGGAGGCGTTTATGTATAGCATAAAATCACTAAACAAAGATTACAAAAATTTCATAAAAAATGAAGATGGGGAACTACAAAAAGTTGATTATTTTGATGAACCTGAAGACTATAAAGACGGAGAGGAACAAGGGTTTACTACAATCACAATTGAGGGTTGGGTTCGCAGTTTAAGAGATTCTAAAAAAATTGCTTTCATAGATTTATACGATGGCACAACAATAAGCGGAGTTCAAGTAGTATTTGAGCCTGAAAAATTTCCTGAAATTTTAAAATGCTCTATGGGCACTGCTCTTATAGTTAAGGGGGAAGTGCAAGAAAGCAGAGGTGCGGGTCAAAAATTTGAAATAAAAGCTTCAAAAATTACTATTGAGGGTGAAGTTGGCGAGGGCTACCCACTTCAAGCAAAAGAGCAAACTAATGAATTTTTAAGAACTATATCACATTTACGCCCAAGGACTAATACTTACGGTGCTATTTTCCGTATGCGAAGCGAAGCTAGCTTTGCTTTTCATAGCCATTTTAGAGAAATGAACTTTTTATACGTACACTCTCCAATTATCACTTCTTCAGATGCTGAGGGTGCAGGCGAAATGTTTGAAATTACAGTTGATAAAAACAAAAAACCTGAAGAAGATTTTTTCAAACGCCAAGCTTTCTTAACCGTTACAGGGCAATTTGGGGCAGAAGTTTTTGCTCAAAGCCACAAAAAAACTTACACTTTTGGTCCAACTTTTAGAGCCGAAAATTCTAACACTTCTCGCCATGCGGCAGAATTTTGGATGTTAGAACCAGAAATAAGCTTTGCAAATTTAGATGATGTTATAAATAATATTGAAACTATGCTAATGAGAGTATCATCAAAAATAATGGATTCTTCAAAAGAAGATATACAATTTTTAAATAGCATAGCCGAAGTCGATATTTTAGACCGTTTAAAAATGCTTGCAAAAGGAGAATTTCCGAGAGTAACTTACACTGAAGCTATTGAACTTTTACAAAAAGCTAACCATAAATTTGAATATGAACCAAAATGGGGTTCAGATTTACAAACAGAACATGAACGCTATTTAGCTGAAACTGTATATAAAAGCCCTGTGTTTGTAACGAACTACCCAAAAGAGATAAAAGCTTTCTATATGCGTCTAAATGATGATGGAAAGACAGTTGCAGCAGTAGACCTTTTAGTTCCAGGCATTGGCGAGCTAGTCGGCGGCAGCCAGCGTGAAGAAAGATATGATAAGCTAGTCAAAAAAATGGAAGAAGCAAAGTTAGACCCGAAAGATTATTGGTGGTATTTAGATTTAAGAAAATACGGAACTACTAAACATGGCGGCTTCGGGCTTGGTTTTGAACGCTTTTTAATGTATATAACAGGGGTAACAAACATTAGAGATGTGTTGCCTTTCCCAAGGACCGTTGGCTCATTAGAATATTAAAATTAGGGAGGCATTAAATGGCACAATATGAAACTAAACTAGCACTAGCAACTTATTTACAAATAATTGAATTAGAAAAGTATACTTCCGATGAAAAATTAGCAATGCTAGAAAAGCTTATAAAAGAGGGATTAGGAAAACAGTAATCACTTAAAGGCATTACTCACACACCCAATTATAACTGCTCAAAATAAAAAGCAATGGTTAAGTATACTCGGTAGTTATAATAGAATAAGTGTGTAAAAATCATATGCAAGGAGTTCCATGAACACATTAATAAAAATAGGGACAACTTTAAATTTAACAAGCAGCAGTGGGGTGCTAACACAGCCGCAAGCAGTTATAGTTAAAAGCTTTATAGGCGGCGGCGGGCAAGGCGAAGTTTATAAAGTTTTGGCTTATGGCAAAGAATACGCTTTAAAATGGTATTTTAAAAGAAACCAAAAAAAAGCCCTTAAAGATAACTTAAAAGCTTTAATTAAACTTGGGAGCCCCTCTGAAAATTTTTTATGGCCTAAACAACTCGTTGAACATGGTGGGCAATTTGGTTATTTAATGGAGCTGAGACAAGAAAACTATAAAAAAAGCCAAAAACTTATGGAGCGGGAATTTTCGCTTAGCTATTCACTAGTTTGCAATGTAGCTTTAAACTTAGCAGATAGCTTTAGAAAACTACACGTCAAAGGGCTTAGCTATCAAGATATTTCTTGGGGCAATATTTTTATAGACCCTGAAGATGGCAAAATATTAATTTGCGATAATGATAACATAGCACCACACGGGAGCAACACTATAGGCATAAGCGGCACTTATGGTTTCATGGCACCCGAAGTTGTTCTTAATGAACAAAAACCAGACCAATATAGTGATTTATTTTCTTTAGCTATACTTCTTTTTCAAATACTTTTTCTTGAACACCCATTTAACGGCAGGCGGTGGGCAAACATAGCCTGCTGGGATGATTATGCAAAGAAAAAGCTTTATGGTTCAGAACCTATTTTCATTTTTGACCCTGTAAATAAAGAAAATAGACCGATGATAGGCGTTCAAGATAATGCTAAAATATTTTGGAATATGTACCCTAGACATATACATGAATGTTTTATAAATGTGTTTACTAAAGGACTTAAAAATCGTGAAAATGGAAGGCTTCTTGAAGAAGATTGGATAGAAGCTTTTAGAGTTTTAAGAGAATCTATAATGATTTGCCCAGCTTGCGGCAGAGAAGTTATTTTTAAAGAAAAAGAGGGGCTGAAATGTTGGGGGAAAAATTGCGAAGCTGAATTGCCGCCGCCGCCAAGATTAAAAATTAAACTTGGCAAAAGAGAACGTATAATAGTTCTAAACCCAAACACTAAATTATATACTTATCAATTAACGAGCCATGAACCAGATTTTATAAAAGGCGATATTCCCCTAGGCGAGATGGTACAAAGCCCAGAAAACCCAAATAAATGGGGCATTCGCAATTTATCAAAAGAGCCTTGGAGCTGCACTAGAAAAGATGAGACTAAAGAAACACCGCCAGGGAAAGCTTTTGTGCTTAATAGTGGAATAAAGATAAATTTTAAAACAGCAACTGGTGAGCTTATAATATAGGCGAGAAAATGTTTAAAAAATAAAAAAACTCATAAATAAACTTTTAATCTTCATAAAGTTATAAAATCCAACCAAAAGGAGAATTCTTAAAATGGGATTTGATGAAATAGGGGGTGCGGTTAGTAAGCGTTCCCTTAAAATATATTGGCTAGTAGACACTAGCCATTCAATGGCTGGGGAAAAGATTGCAACGGTTAATAGAGCTATTAAAGCTTGTATAGCACCCCTTAGAGATGCAGCAGAAGATAACCATGAAGCTAAAATGTTTGTTCGGACTATGAAATTTTCAGTTGGGGCTGCTTGGCACACAGAAGAAACAGAAATAAACGATTTTGAGTGGTATGATTTAAGCGTAAATGGCTATACAGAAACAGGAGCAGCCTTAAGGCTAATGGCAAAAGAACTTTCTATGGAAAAAATGGGTGAAAGAGCATTGCCGCCAGTAATAATACTAATGAGCGATGGCGAAGCAACAGACGATTATGAGGGCGGATTAAAAGAGCTTTTAGCCGAAAGATGGGGTCAAAAAGCAGTGCGAATTGCTATTGCTATTGGCGAAGATGCAAACATAACAGAGCTTAGTAAATTTTGTTCTAATCCAACTGAAAACCCGCCATTAGTTGCAGATAGGGCAAGCGAACTTATAGCTTTTATAAAGTGGGCTTCTGTTGAAGTTAGCAAAAGTGTTAGCCATTCAGTAATAGGGACGAGCAATTCCAATGTGCAGCTGCCGCCACACCCTGAAAAACAAGTGATGATAGGTGCAGAAGACGATGAAGACGATATTTTCTAATTTAACTGTATGTTAAATTAGAAAACTTATACGTTTTTAGAGGTTCTCACTTATCAAAACAGTCTGAAAAAATAAATGTTAGCGAGAATGGAGGGAATAATGGAGGGGAAAGATTTTTTCAAAAAATGGAATTCTATAGGCAGCTCTGTAATCGGAGCTTCGCATGAAAAGAGAGGGCTTGAAAATCAAGATAGTGTTAGCACAAATGAACATATAATAGCAGTTTCAGACGGACATGGAGGTCCTAGATATACACGCTCCGCTTTAGGGGCTTTTTTTGCTACAACGATAATTACAGAAGTTTGTGAAGATGCTATTATTAAAGACGCTGAAGATTTAGACGGTATAAAACATTTAAAAGCACGATTTCTTCATCTTTGGCAAAAAGCAGTTGAGGTACACCTTGAAGAATACCCAGAAATAGATAACGAGGGAAATGAGCCGCAAATATATGGCTGCACTTTTTTATGTGCCATTGCCTACCCTAATTTAGTTTTAATTTTAACCCATGGAGACGGTGATATTCTAGGTGTATATGAAAACGAAGTGAGAGACTTAACTATTCAAAATGAAAAAAACTTTGGCGGAGCTACTCTTTCATTAGCTTCTTTAAAAGATTCCAGTGAGATTTCACATAAGGTGTTAGTCGGCGATGAAATACCATCTTTAATTGTTTTAAGCACAGATGGTGTTAAAAACTCTTATGATGATACAGACAAAGAAGATTTAGCACAGTTTTATAAAATACCACTAGCTATTAAAAAATCTTTAGAAGAAGAGGGGGCAGAAAAAGCAGAAGAAAAAATTAAAAGCTTGTTAGAAATGATAACGAAAGAGGGAAGCGGAGATGATGTAACAATAGCTGTTTTATATAATGTTTAAAAAGGAGAGGGATAAGAAAAAATATTCCTGCTAAGGTGTGAGAGAGATAGCAAAAAAAGCATTGCTAACATTAAAACAAGATTTTGGAGAGCAAATTTTCGAAACTCCAAGATTTAAAGGAGCCCTTTTAGATGTTCCTATTAATGCAGTGAATTCTAAAAAAATTCGCTTTCTTTTAGTGCTCACAATTTGTGAATTAAACGCCTATTCCAGATTAAAAGAAACAGACCCAAATATAATAATAAATGAGCTAATCTATGAATACAGTATAGATTTAAATGCAGCAGAAGCTATAGTTTCTGCTATTTTAATTGTGCTAGGAAAAAAGCCGATAGCAACCCAAAAAGAAACAAAAAATATAGGAATACAAACTGAACTTGCCATGCCCAATACTACTACTAAAGAAGAAAAGACTATCATAGAAAAAATAGAAACAACCGAAAAGAAACTTAATCATTCTAAAAATAATTATTCTGAACATAAAAATGAGCTTAATAAAGTTATATTTTCCCCATCTGAAAGCGGTCCATTATTACATACTTTAATAGATTTTGGAGGTCTGAAATGGCGTGTGCTGAGAATAACACCAAGCGGTTCTCTTTTAATAATTTCTGAACGTATAATAGGCAAAATGGCTTATCACAATCGAAGAATGCCTATAACTTGGGAAGAAAGCGACTTAAGGAAATATTTAAACTTAAATTTTTATAACAAATTTGAAGCAAAAGATAGAGAAAGAATAATTGAAACGAAAATTAGAACGAGCTTTAATGAAAAATATTTCACAGCCGGCGGTTCTGCTTGTATAGATAATGTGTTTGTACTAAGTATAAAAGAAGCAGAAATAATTTTTAAAAATAACTTAGAACGTATAGCTAAATTTAAAAATAAACCAGATTGGTGGTGGCTTCGCTCGCCAGGTATTAAAAGCCAATATACAGCTTTTATAAATAGCGGCGGTTCTATAAATTATGAGGGTGAAGAAAGTGTATACACTTATACAAATAATTCAATGAAAAATATAGGCTATAGAGCTTTAGGGGTTCGCCCTGCTATGTTTATTAAAATTTAAATAAAGTGGCAAAAAAGGAGTAACTAAAATGACTTTAGAAGTGAACGATATAAACAAGCACTATGGAAGCAATCATGTTTTAAAAGACGTTAGTTTTAAAGCTACAAACAATAGAACTTTGGGGCTCTTAGGCAGAAATGGGCACGGAAAAAGCACTACTATGAAAATAATAATGGGCATTATAAATGCAGACAGTGGCACAGTAACACTTGATGGGCAAAAGATAAACCAAAAAAATTTTAAACTAGGCTATTTGCCAGAAGAAAGAGGGCTCTATTTAAAAATTAATATAGTCGAACAAATGATTTATTTTGGAAAGCTAAGGGGCTTAACTGCATCAGAAGCTAAAAAAATTAGCCTTGAATTTTTAGAAAGAATGGAAATGAATGAATATATAAAGAAAAATGCAGGCGAGCTTTCTAAAGGTAATCAACAAAAAATACAACTTGCATTAGCCCTTTTAAACGACCCAGATATTTTAATTTTAGATGAACCATATTCAGGGTTAGACCCGGTAAATAGTGCTATGCTTCTAGGCTTCGTTGATGAATCAGTGAAAAAAGGAAAGCTAGTTATTTTTTCTAGCCACCAACTTAACACAGTTGAAGAATTTTGCGATGATATTTGTATAATAAACCGTGGCGAAGTAGTCTTAACTGGAAACATAAGAGACGTTAAAAAAGAATACCCAAAAAGAGAACTTTATATAGAGGGTGAGGGTATAAGCTCTTATTTAGAAGATGAAAAACTTTCTGAAAATAAAAATGGTTTCACAATTAAATTTAACGGGGAAGAACACAAAAAACAAATTTTAAGCAAGCTTTCAAATTCAAATTTAGATGTTTTTAAAATAGTAGAGCCTACACTTTTAGAAATATTTTTAGATAAAATTGGAGAATCAAAAGAGGGGGTGAGAGGGGATAATGAATAACTTTAAAAATATACTAGAATTTGAATATGGCAGAGCAATTAAAAGTAAAAGCTTTATAATAACTAATCTAATACTTGCTATTATTGGTGTTGCGGCTGTATTTATACCAAATATAATAGCTTTTTTTGGTGGAGAAGAAACTGAAAACATAAGTGAACTATCTAATATAGCTATTGTAGATAACACAGGAATTTTTACAGACAATATTTTAGCGAGCCACTTAAATGCAAACTTTTCAAGAAACTACACAAATTTAGATGAATTACTAGAAGCAATTGAATACGGAAATTATAATCTAGGTATATATTTCATAGGAGAAAGAGATTATATACTAGTATTTGAAAATAGCTTAGCAGGGCCAGCTTACACAAACGATATAGAAAATATGGTCCGTGAGATTTATGTTTTAAATGAGTTTGGCGAAGCTGCAGTTGATATTTTAAATGTATATGTTAATGCCAATTTTATACCAGTTGGCGGGGCAGGCTTTTTAGTTGGCCATATTTTTAACACACTTATAATGATTACACTAGCTTTTGGAGCAAGTGCAATTAGCATGAGCATAATAAATGAAAAAACATCTAAAGTTGTGGAAATTCTTTTTACTAGCACAACTCCACAAATTATAGTTACAGCAAAAGTTACAGCGGGAATATTAATAATGTTCACTAAAATAGCTTTAATTATTTTGCCATTTATAATAGCTATGATTTTAACAGAAAGCGAAATATTAAATTTCCTTAGCCCAGAAGTTTTAGCAACTTTGCTAGACCCTATAAACTATATTTATATTTTTATTATTTTCTTAGTTGCATTTGTTAGCTACTCCTTTTTATATGCATGCCTTTCAGCTATGGTAAATGATGCAAGCGAAGCGGGAAATGTTCAAATGCTGCCAACTATGCTGCTTATGGGAAGCTACTATCTAGGAATAATAGTTGCAGGCAACACATCTTGGGTTAGCGATAGCGTTTTAACTATAGCTAGTTTCTTTCCTTTTATTTCGCCTTTAATACTAATAGTTAGAATTACTAGCCTTGGAATGGAAACAGGGTTATTAATTTTAGCAATATTGGCAAACATTATATATATGGCACTAACGATACTACTATCGATAAAAATTTACACAAAATATATTAGCAGCAAGGGTGAAAACCCACTTAAAAAACTGCTTAAAATGAAATCTGCTTAGAATAAGCTATCTTTAATGTACTTTTCAGAAGTGCTCAATTACAAACAAAATTTAATAAATACATCTATAAGAATAGACAAAAATTTATTTGCCAAATTTAGATTTATTAAATTATATAGCATAAAAGTTAAAAAAGTTTGTAATTTTTATTCATTTGTGGTATAATAAGCAGTATTAAAAAATTATTGGAGATAACAATGCAATTACAACAAAAATTTGAAGAGCTAGGCATTAGCAAAGAGATATTAGATGCCATTAAAGCTATGGGCTTTGAAGAAGCAACACCTATCCAAAGCCAATCTGTTAACGTTATAAAATCAGGGAGAGACTTAATAGCTCAATCACAAACAGGAACTGGGAAAACCGCGGCTTTCGGTATACCGAGCCTAGAAATGTTAGACGAGAATGATAAAACAGTGCAAGCTATAATTCTTTGCCCAACTAGAGAACTTGCAATACAGGTGAGCGAAGAATTTAGAAAACTTTTAAAATTTAAGCAAAACTTAAGAGTGTTACCTATTTATGGTGGACAGCCTATAGACAGGCAAATAATGGCTTTAAAAAAAGGCGTTCAAGTTATAATAGGCACACCGGGGCGTTTTATAGACCATTTAAATAGAAGAACTATTAAAACGGACAATGTGAAAATTGTAATTTTAGACGAAGCCGATGAAATGTTAGACATGGGGTTTAGAGAAGATATAGAAGAAATCTTAAAAACGACACCAGAAGAGAGGCAAACGGTGCTTTTTTCTGCTACTATGCCTAAAGCAATTTTAGATTTAAGCAGAAGATATTTAAAAGACCCAGAAACGATAAGAATAAGCCCAAAAGAGCTTACAGTGCCTTTAATAGAACAAACATACTATGAAGTTACAGAGCATAGCAAAATGGAGGCATTAAGCCGTGTTGTAGATATATACAACCCTACACTTAGCATTGCTTTTTGCAACACGAAAAAGAGAGTAGATGAATTAGTTGAAAAGCTGCAAGCAAGGGGCTACTTTGCAGAGGGGCTTCATGGTGATTTAAAACAGCACCAAAGAGACAACGTAATGAAAAAATTCCGCGAGGGTACTATTGATATATTAGTTGCAACAGATGTGGCTGCTCGTGGAATAGACGTAGACGATATTGATTTAGTAATAAATTATGATTTGCCGCAAGATGAAGAATACTACGTTCATAGAATAGGAAGAACTGGGCGAGCAGGTAGAAGCGGGCGTGCTTGTACTTTTGTAGTAGGGCGTGAAATTTACAAATTAAGAGATGTGATGGCACGCACGAAAGCAAAAATAGAAAGAAGAAAGCTTCCAACTATAAATGAGATTGCCGAAGTTAAAGCGAAACTTTTCATTGAAAAAATTAAAGAAGAAATTGACGCTGGCGATTTAAATAAGTATATACACATGATAGAAAGCTTAATTGCTGAAGATGTGGCAACTTTAGATATAGCCGCGGCTCTTTTAAAAATGGAGCTAGGCAAAGATATAGAAAACCACGAAGAAATTATAGAACCAGAGTGGAAAAATAACAATAGAAGATACGATAATAACAACAACTATAATAGAAACGACCGTGGCCAAAATGGATATAGAAATGATAGAAGCAGCGGAGGCTATAGAAATAATAGAGACGATAGAGATAAAGAGCGTTTAATTTTAAACGTTGGAAAAAGAAATAGAATACGCCCAGGCGATATAGTAGGGGCAATAGCAAATGAAGCTAATGTGCCGGGTCGCTCTATAGGGGGTATAGAAATTTTTGATGATTTTACTTTTGTTGATGTGCCGATGAGTTATACTAGCCAAATCATCTCTAAATTAAAAAACAGAAGATACAAAGGTATAAAATTGAACGTGGAAAGGGCTAGTAAATAGAAAACATTTTTTAAAAACGCTGCTATAGCGTTTTTTTTTATTTTTAAATAAACTTGCATAGTTAAACATTATATGCTATAATATTCAAAAAAGCTATTTTCACAAAACAAGAGGAGCAAAATAATATGCTAAAAATAAACATAAGCGGCTTTTATAATATAGAATTAACAAATGGCGAAGTTGCCA
>JGI24697J35500_11274956_pt1 | contig 20625 bp, 17 predicted proteins | sample TergutMp193P1_FD_35500 | JGI IMG/M metagenome (IMG submission 35500) | reverse complement strand
GGCAAGGCTCTTGCGGTTTTCTTGTGCTGAAGCACGCAGCGTAGCGAGTACTGTAAGCACATCGCTTTGCTTCTACAGTCCTCACTGCGTTCCGGGCTTCGGCGCAGAAAACACTGCTACGCTCCGCCTCGATTGGAACGATTTGAAATCCCATCTGCGTCAAAATACTTTTCAAACACTCCCTACGATATGAGGAGGCAATTTATATGGAAAAACTAGTGATGGGCATCATCGGCTTTGGCAAATCAACCGGCCGCTACCACCTGCCCTATCTTAAACTGCGGAAAAACATTGAAGTCAAGACGATTTACAATCGCCGCATGAAGCCGGAAATGGCGGATTATGAAGGGATTCATTTCACTACCCATTTGGAAGAACTGCTCCAAGACCCAGAAATCCAGCTCATTTCCGTCATTACCAGCGCTCCGACCCACTTCGAATTGGCCAAAAAAGTATTGGAAGCCGGCAAGCACGCCATCGTGGAAAAGCCGTTTACGGAAACGTTGGAACAAGCAAAAGAGCTGCTGGACCTGGCCAAAGCGAAAAACTTAATGGTCATGCCTTATCAAAACCGGCGCTTCGACGGCGATTTTCTAGCTGCCAAAAAAGTATTGGAAACGGGCTTTTTAGGAGACTTAATGGAAATTGAAGCCCACTACGATTATTACCGGGATTCTCGCGACGTCAACAATGGTTCAAGAGCAGACAGCTTCGTCTACGGCCATGCCGTTCATTTATTGGACCGCACCATTTCTTTATTTGGAAAACCAACTAAAGCCTTCTATGACGTTAGAAACGTTCGAACGGGGGAAGGGCTTGACGACTACCATGACATTCACCTATTTTACGATGGGTTCAAAGCCATCATTAAATCTCAGCATTTAGTGAAGATCCCCTATCCGCAATTTCTTATCCACGGCCGCAAAGGAAGTTTCATCAAGTACGGCATCGATATGCAGGAATACGACCTTAAAGCTGGCATCATGCCATGGGAGGACGGTTTTGGGGAAGACAACACGTACAATTACGGAAAGCTAGAGTATCTTAATCAAAATGGCGATACGATCAAACGGGAGCTAAAAACGCCTCTAGGAGATTATGGGCGGATTTACGACCATGCTTATGAGACGATTATGAACGGGGCTCCAAAGCTGATCACTGATGAGCAAATCTTAACGGTCATTGAAATCATGGAGCGGGCTTACGAACAGCCAAGCCCTCATATTATTGACTTATCAAGGGGGAAATAGGAAATGAAAATCGTATTTTTAGATGCTAAAACGATTGGGGACGATATTGATTTACAAGGCTTCGACGCTTTGGGGGAAGTCGTGAAACATTCCTTTTCAAATGCCGAAGAAGTCCCTTGCCGCGTCCACGATGCGGGCGTCATCATCACCAATAAGGTAAAAATCAACGAAGCGGCTATCGGCGGCGCAAAAAATTTAAAGCTGGTCTGCGTGACGGCGACGGGCACGGACAATTTAGACAAAGGCTATTTGGATTCCCGAGGGATCGGCTGGCGAAACGTCGCTGGCTACTCAACCAACTCTGTCGCGCAAATTACCTTTTCTTTATTGTTTTATTTACTGACAAAAACGCGCTACTATGATGATTACGTCAAATCGGAGCGCTACGTCAATGATGAAATTTTCACCCATTTCGATGAGCGGTTTATGGAATTGGAAGGCAAAACGGGGGGCATCATCGGACTCGGCGCCATTGGACAAAAAGTGGCCGATATCGCTAAAGTATTCGGTTGCCGCGTCATTTATTATTCCACCTCCGGCAAAAACAACAATCCTGGCTACGAGCAAACAAGCTTTCAGGAGTTGTTGAGCCAATCAGATATTATTTCTATCCATGCCCCGTTGACGGAAGCTACTTATCATTTAATGGATAAAGCCGCTTTTGCGCAAATGAAACCGACGGCCATTTTGATCAATGTAGGCCGAGGGCCTATTATCAACGAACAGGATTTAGCAGACGCGCTGGAAAGCAATTTAATTGCCGCGGCTGGCCTTGACGTTTTGACGGTTGAGCCTATGAGCCCAGACAATCCATTGAAGCGCATTAAAGATAGCCGCAAACTTCTCATTACGCCCCATATCGCTTGGGCCAGCGTCGAAGCCCGCACCCGGTTAATGGAACTGGTGCGGCAAAATGTAATAGCATATATGGCAGAAAATAGTTAATAAATAAAAATCTCTCACTAGGAGAGATTTTTTATTTATAGGGCGATTCTAAAAGGAGCTGCCGGCAAACCTTCTTCATTGTAAAGAATCCCTGTCGGATTGTTTGCCCATGCGTATCTGACGTATTCTGCTTTTTCCAACGCGATGCCCGTTAATTTAACGATCCGCTCGTTGATTTCGGCTTTAACCGGGATGGCGACTTGATCGCCTTCTATTTCAAAGGAACCCATCCCTGTTACAGGAGCGTCAAATTCAATGAAAATTGCCTCCTCGGTCTGGTTGATTTCAACAGGAGTGGGGCCTTGGAAAATGATCTCTTGCCCGTAAGCGATTTTCAAGGCTTGCAAAGCTAATCTTTCACCGATGGTTTTTTTGTCCAACGGATGCAAATCGTTGGCTTCGCCTGCGTCTATGGCAATGGCTAATCCTGTATTGGAAAGCTTCAAAAGTTGGGACTGCTCTTGCCGCAGCCAGCTCCAATTCAGTCCAGTGTGAACCCAGTTGGCCAATTGGAGGAATCGCTAAGAACGGAATGTTTTTTCGCAGCAAATACTTGATGCCCTTCGCTATGTCGATAGCTCCCCGCTTACCGACGGCTACTAAAAAATCGCACTCTAGTTCCACAAATTTTTTGGCCCCTGCCGCTACTTCCCCAAATTCCGGCTTGGCGCCAAACTGGCTAAATACGATGGCTTTCCCTTCAAAAAAAGAAACTCCCCGTTCTTCCACTACCATGACGCGATGTTCCCTCATCATAGTCTGTGCTTGTTCCAACGTCATCACTTCCAAAGGCTTCATCCTCTCTCTAACAAAATAGGTCGCGTTTGAAAAATCTTCGGGCGGGTATTTTGAGGATAGATTTTCTTCGAAAATCCCCGGTTAACGCAGCTGGGCCCCAAATCGCCCCAATCTTCGTTGTCGCTGCGCACACGATGCTTTGGCAAGGCTCTTGCGGTCTTCTTGTGCTGAAGCACGCAGCGTAGCGAGTACTGTAAGCACATCGCTTTGCTTCTACAGTCCTCACTGCGTTCCGGGCTTCGGCGCAGAAAACACTGCTTCTACAGTCCTCACTGCGTTCCGGGCTTCGGCGCAGAAAACATTGCTCCGCTCCGCCTCGATTGGAGCAATTTGGAATCCCATCTGCGTCAAAACATTTTTCAAACACTCCCTAACCTACACCCTTATTATCTCATGGGAATGTTTAGGAAATATTTAGAAACGGTAAAGGAAATATTAAGTTGAACAATCGGTGGCGCTAGGCAGGTTTTAGGCGTTTACCTTATTTAAATTTTACGCTTGTACTGAAGGAATCATCACTGTTTTTTATCGGCTAGGGAATTTTTTTCATCGATCTTGAAAAATATCAAAAAGGCTTCCTACTGATGGAAGCCTCTTAATTGCTACAAGAACAGTTCTTCAAAATCAGCTTGATAATTAGCCAAATTCGCATCACTAATGCCGGTCATTGATTTGATTTCTTCGGCGGTTTTATTGTCTCGAAGCATTTTGAATACTTGTTTTTGGATCTGTTCCCCTGTTTTAATCCCCTGTTGAACTCCGGCTTCAAGCCCTCGTTCATAATGGGTTTCAATCAAGGCACGTTCATCCCAAATTGCCATCATCCGTCTTTCGTAGGCTAATTTTTCATCTTCATTCTCTGCCATGCGCGCTAGTTCCGCATAAGCCTTTAGTATATCTTCATCTTGTGCAGCCACGGCTTCCATCTCCTCCCTAGAATCCGCCTTGAAGAACTGCACCCAACGGTACATGGCGTCGGGCTCTGGCGCTTCTGGCAGTTTCTGTAGTTCTAGCGTATGGATTTCCAGCAAGTCGGTGAACTTCACGTTATTGGCACTGTCGTACAAATGGAAAGTATGGTGATAAGCGATGCTTTCATCGAAGACATTCTCGTTGGCAATCAAAATCGAAATAACTGGCTTCAGCATATCGTAACCTTGTCCCGACTCGAGCTGACGTGATACCAGCTTCGTCACATAGAAGGTGATTCTGTTCAAGAGGTGCTTATTATAGTGCAACTGCATTTCAACGTTTACGATAGTCCCATCAGTAAATGTCACCAACAAATCTAGTATCCCCAACTTATCGTCTGCGCTTGATTTATGGAGATGGGTATCCTCGTAATCTTTTATTTCAAAGTCCTTGATACTCTTTTTTAAGACTGCCTCCAAAAACGACTTCAACACAGGCTTATTCCTTTTCCTTGCCATGACGTACTTAAACGCATAATCCACTTTAATTAGCGGAAAATCCAAACTAAATTTGCTTTTCATAGTATATGCCTCATTTCCTAAGATTATAGCGCATTATGATGCCAAAAAATATATGCATCTTACAATATGCTAATTTTAGGAAAATTCCTGCCTAAATCGATTAAGTATCGTTCGACAAATATTGGTATTCATTTAAAAAAAGCCCTCCAACGGAGAGCTCAAATTTTCTTATACCGCCAAAACACCAATGCTCCTATCCCCATCACCAAAAATTCTGCGACAGGATAAGAAATCCACACGCCGGTCATTCCCCAAAGATAGGAAAAGATTAAAACTAGCGGCACGATAATGACTCCCCCTCTAAGCAAGGAGAGCAGGAAAGCGGCTTTTGGAGCAGAGGTGACGCTTAGGTAAATGATATTGACGATGCTGATGCCGACGAAGAAGAAACCAACGAAGTAAATGCGGACGCCGTAGCGGGACATGTCTCTTAGAAGGGGGTCGTTTTCGCCATTGAAAATCCCGGTCAAAACGTCGGTGAAGCTAAACGTAAAGGCATAGATCAGCGCCGTCAATGCCATGACCGTTAGGAGGGAATATTTCAAGACGAGCTTTTGGCCGTTGGCATCCCCTTTTCCGTAAGAAATGCTAACTAACGGCTGCATGCCTTGTCCTAATCCGTTAAAAATGGAAAGGACGACGAAGCTTAAATTAGCGATGATGCCGAAGACGGCTACGCCTAAATTGCCGTGCAAGTTTAGCAAAATCAAGTTAAAAACCGTCATGACCATAGCTGCGGCTACGTCTCCGATCAAAGTCGGCATCCCCGTCAATGCTAATTGGCAAAAATTTCGTACGGGCGCTTCAAATTTGGAAAGCTTTAAGTTTGATTTTCCCGACCTCCAATGCCACAGCAAGTAGATGAGCCCCAGGGTGGAGCCGATCATGGTGGCCAGCGCCGCGCCGAGCATGCCAAGACCGAGCGGAAAGATGAAAATGTAATCGAGAATGACGTTGAAAACCGCCAAAATCACTGTGGAAACCATGGCTATGCGAGGCGCCTGGTCGTTGCGGATGAAACCGGCCATGGTGTTGGAAAGAATCAAAGCCGGCCCGAGCGTTAGAATCGTTCGAATGTAGTCCGCCACCATGTCAAAGAGATGTCCCCGAGCGCCGAAAGCGTGGGCGAGGTAGTTGGTGAAAAAGATTCCGATCAAGATGGATATGGCAGAAAAGATAAGGCCAGTTAGAAGAGCTATCGTAAAAATTTGATTGGCTTTTTCAGGTCGCCCAGCGGCGCGATAAGTCGCATAGCGGGATCCACCGCCGACGCCGAGCATATGGCCGATGCCGTTGATGACGTAATAAATAGGAACCCCTAAACTGAGTGCGGTCAAGCCATCGGCGCCCATGGCCCGGGCGATGAGCATCGTATCAATAAGAATGCAAAGGGCAATGGCAAGCATTCCCGTAATGTTGAGGCTGACGTAGCGGATAAATGTTTTTAGCATCGGTCTTTTTCCATGTAAAGATAGTTTTCGAAGCCGGCCCGCTTCGCATTTTTTTCTGGCACTTTAAGAAACGTTTGGAAACCTAGTTTCGTATAGAGTTTAATGGCGCTATGATTGTTGTCCACGACTTCTAGGACGTACTTCTGGTAACCTTCTTTTTTCATGGCGCGCTCCATGAGCTGGTAAGCAATTCCTTGGCCCCGATGCTGGGAATCAGCGGCGACGAAATCAATGTAGCCGGTTCCAGGTTCGAGCGCAAAGGGCAGCGGCTTGTTGACCATCATCTTATTTAGAAAAATATGGGCCATGGTTCCGCCGATGAAGCCGAGGTGCTTTTTCAGCTCTTTTTTGTTTAAGGCCATGGCTGGCTTGGAACGGTCCGTGCATCCTGTAAGCGCCAGCACTTTCCCGTCTTTCACAGCAACCCAAAACGCGGCCAATTCAAAGCTATGGGCCAGCCCTTTAGCAAGCTTTTCCCGATCTTTGGAAAAGTATTGCAACCACTGATAAAAACCTTCGGCAAAGATTTTCCCCATGGCCGGGCGGGGATCGAAATCCAATTGATCTGCTTTTGTAAATTCCATGTGCGCCTCCTTTGATGTTGATGTATTGATTATAGCATAGGATGCGCGAAAACCGTTCACAAAAACGGTGGGCTGCCATAGAAGCGAGTAATTTTTTCATTTTGTCGAATACTTTTTATTGAAGGTTATTTGCTAGTTTTGGTATGATTGGCCCATAGTCATGAAAACGCAAACAAGAAACGTGCATCATAATTTGATTGAGGTGAAGAATATGAAAGTAGTTATTGCGATCGATTCATTGAAAGGCTCCTTAAGCTCTATGGAAGCTGGAGAAGCAATAAAAGCAGGCATTTTAGACGTTTTTAAGGAAACAACCGTTAAAATTCTTCCTCTTGCAGATGGTGGCGAAGGAACGGTGGAGGCGCTTGTAGAGGGAATGGATGGCCAGGTAGAAATCCTTTCCGTCACAGGGCCGCTCGGCGAGAAAGTCAATGCGCATTATGGATTGATTCCTCATAAAAATATGGCTATCATCGAAATGGCGCAAGCCGCCGGATTGCCCCTCGTTCCTACAGAAGAGAGAAATCCTTTGAAGACGACGACTTATGGCGTGGGAGAATTAATCAAAGACGCCATTGTAAAAGGGAGCCGCCATTTTATTATCGGCATTGGAGGCAGTTCAACTAATGACGCCGGCTTAGGAATGCTCCAAGCGCTTGGCTTTGAATTTTATGATGAGAATCAAAAGCTCGTAGGGAATGCGGGGCGCGATCTAGAAAGAATCCGCAGTTTTTCAACGGAAAATGCATTGTCCCAATTAAAAGAGTGCCATTTCAAAATAGCTTGCGATGTCAATAATCCTCTTTTTGGCCCCAAAGGCGCCGCTTATGTGTATGGCCCCCAAAAAGGAGCAACAGAAGAGATCGTTGAAAGCCTCGATGCCGGTTTGCGCAATTTTTCAAATGTGGTGGATCCTTCCCTTGCCGACGTTTCAGGTACGGGAGCCGCTGGAGGGTTAGGCTATGCTTTTGTCTCTTTATTAAGGGGAAGCTTGGAACCAGGCATTGACATCATTATGAATGAAATACGTTTAGAAGAGGAATTGAAAAACGCAGATTTCGTTATTACAGGAGAAGGCCGGATGGATTTTCAGACTTCCATGGGAAAAGCTCCCATCGGGGTTGCGAAGCTGGCTAAAAAGCATCACGTAAAAGTCATCGGGCTAGCAGGAAGCGTCACTGAAGACGCCACCGCCTGCAACGATGCCGGCATCGATTCTTTCTTTTCTATTCAAAACAATGTGATTCCGTTAGAAGAAGCCATGAAAAAAGACGTCGCCGCCAAAAATATGAAGGCTACGACTGTTCAAATATTTAATTTGATCAAAGCGCTTCAGTGATTGGGCTAAGCATAAAAATTAAAGACCTTTCATTGTTTTGCGGTACGCACTTTGAAAGGTCTTTTATGAATATTTTAAAAGAGACAGTGGGGGGAATTTAAATAATGTTAAGCTTTATGGAACGAGTTAAAGGCGCTGATCATCAGCTAAACGAAACGGATTATAAAATTGTGAATTACATTGAAGCCCATAAAGAAAACGTCTCCAAAGAATCCATTCAAAAACTTGCTGAACATCTTTACATGGTTCCTAATACGATCATAAGATTTTCAAGAAAATTAGGTTACGACGGTTTTGCAGAATTAAAAAATCAACTTAAGATCGAAATAAGAAATCATTTACAAGGTAAGGAGTCGATCCTTTCTTTCATGCAAAAGAGTTATGACATCAACCAGGAAGGCAAACTCTATCAGATTGCGCAAGCTCTCCATCAAGCAAATAATGTCATCTGTTACGGAATTGGCGATTCAGCGCCTTTATGCGAGATGCTCGTTACCCGTTTTAAAAAATCGGGAGCAAATATTCATTTTTACCCCCATCGCCATGAAGTATTGGCAGAAATCAAAACTCATATAAAACCAGAAGATGTTATTTTCCTAATTAGTTCTTCTGGAGAAAGCGAAGCGATTCTTGAAGTAGCGAAATCCGCTAAAAATAGCGGAATCAAAATCATCAGCCTTACAAACTATTCCGAAAATACGTTAGTAAATTTAGCGCACATGAACCTTTATGGTTTTTCTAACCCTCAAAAGCTCGGCGTCTATAACATGGATTTGAAAGCTCCTTTATTGTTTGTCATTGAATTGCTTTGGGAGCATTATCTGAAAGTGTCCTTTTAGTTATGTGTATAAATACACAATTAAATAGCGTTTTCAAAAAATGTTGTGTATAAAGTAAAATGATACCGTTTTCTCTTCTCTTTTAACCTCTTGTGCTATAAAATTGACTTATGACAAAAAAGAGGGGCAGGCGAAATAATTATGAGCACAAAAAGTACTAAAAAAGACCGCATCATCAGTTTTTTCCAAGCGTTTGGAAAGAGCATGTTAGTTCCCATCGCTATCTTGGCGGCAATCGGCATAATCGTCGGTCTGACAGCAGCGCTGAATAGACCACAAGTAGCAGCATTGTTGCCGTTTATGGGCAACGAACATGTCGCTTTTATCTTACTGACGATTCGTTCGATCAGTTTAGAGTTATTTAATTTAATTCCTGTTTTATTTGCTATTTCCATCGCATTCGGAATGGCAAAAAAAGAAAGAGAAATTGCTGCGTTAGCTGGCTTTATCGCATTTTATGTTTTAATGTTCAGTTCGAGCCTCATGGTAAATAGTGATTACATTCATTTTGCAGATACAGAACTAGCAACATTCTTAGGAGTGCGAACTATCAATATGGGAGCTCTTGGCGGGATCATTGCCGGCTTGTTCGCTATGATGATTCACAACAAGTTTTATAATTTGAAGCTTCCAGCTGCCTTTTCTTTCTTCGGAGGAAAACGAAGCGTTGCAATCATCACCTTTGTTTCAATGGCAGCGCTCGGTTTATTCATTCCTTTTATTTGGCGCCCGATAGCTTTTGGCATGAGCGCTTTAGGAGAAGTAATTTCCAGCCTTGGATTGTTTGGTATTTTTATTTATGGATTTTTAGAAAAGTTGATGCTTCCAACAGGGCTTCACCACGTTATCATCAATTTATTCAGAACGACGGCCCTTGGTGGCAGCATGTTGATCGACGGTACCTATGTTGATGGCGCGCTAAGCGTTGTGAACGCTTTAGTTGGAACAGTTCCAACTCAAGAATTAGCCATTTTTACCCGCTTCATGGGACAAGGCCGCATGCCAATCCACTTATTCGGACTTCCAGCGGCTGCTCTTGCCATGTACCATGTCACGCCCGATAAACGAAAAGCTATCGTAAAGCCATTGCTTATTGCAGGAACCTTATCCGTATTTACTACCGGAATAACAGAACCGCTTGAGTTCTTGTTCTTATTTACGGCTCCGATGTTGTTCTTATTCCATGCTGTCATGACAGGTATCGGCTTTGTCTTGATGGCCGCGTTCAATGTCGTCATCGCCAATACGCAAGGCGGAATCATTGACTTCCTCGTTTTTGGAACGATGGTTGAAGACTCTAACTGGTTATGGATTTTAGTCGGTGGGCTTCCTTACATCCCTATTTACTATTTCGTTTTCAAATGGTATCTAACCAAGAAAAATGTTGTCATTGCTGACGGCGTCGATGGCGACATCTTCGACGATGCGCCAAGTACAACTGTTAATGCCAAAGATAATTTAGTTTATGAACGCGCCATGATTATTATCGATGCGCTTGGAGGCCAGGAAAACATCGTTGATGTGTATAATTGCTTAACGCGTTTGCGCTGCGATGTAAAAGATACTTCTCTTGTCAAAGAAAAAGAATTGAAATCGACTAAAGCCATTGGCGTTAATGTTGTTTCCAATACGCACGTTCAAGTTATTTATGGCGCTATTGTAGAAGAAGTCGCAGAAGAAGTAAAAGATGCACTAGGAATCGCTTAAAATTAATTGTCAGGATGGGCGCAAAGCGCTGCGCCCCTTCACTATGATATGGGAGGCTTATTAAATGAAACAAGTTCACGTAATACCGCATATGCACTGGGATCGGGAATGGTATTTCTCAACTGAGGAATCACGCATCCTTTTAGTCAATAACATGGAAGAAATCATGGAGCGCTTAGAATCGGATCCAAATTATCCCCATTATGTTTTAGATGGGCAAACATCTATTTTAGAAGATTATTTTGCTGTGAAGCCTGAAAACTTCGAGCGCGTAAAAAAATTAGTCGAGGCAGGCAAATTCATTATTGGTCCCTGGTACACGCAAACCGATGAAATGGTCGTGGGTGGCGAATCCATCGTTCGAAACCTTCTTTACGGCATCAAAGATACGGAAAAGTTCAATGGCGGCTATATGAAGATTGGATATTTGCCGGATTCTTTTGGCCAAAGCTCACAAATGCCTCAAATTTTGAACGGTTTTGACATTAAGCATACCATTTTTTGGCGGGGTACTTCTGAACGGCACGGAACGAACAAAACTGAATTTTACTGGGAATCAGATGACGGCTCTAAAGTTTTGGTACAGTTGTTGCCACTTGGTTACGCCATCGGAAAATACTTGCCACAAGAAGAAGAAGCGCTGAAAAAAAGAATGGAGAAATATTTCCCTGTTCTTGATCGCGGAGCGACGACAAACCACCAGATTTTACCAAATGGGCATGATCAAATGCCTATTCAAAAAGATATTTATGAAGTGATGGATAAATTAAAGGAACTTTATCCAGACCGTGAATTTTTCTTAAGCAAGTATGAGAACGTTTTGGCAGAAATAGAAAAAAATCCTAATCTAGATACGCTAAAAGGTGAATTTTTGGATGGGAAGTATATGCGCGTCCATCGCTCAATTTATTCGACGCGCATGGATATCAAAGCTGCCAATACCCGCATCGAAAATAAAATTACGAATGTTTTAGAGCCATTGGCAACAATTGCTCACCGACTCGGCTTTGAATATCACCATGGACTGATTGAATTGATTTGGAAAGAAATCATGAAAAATCATGCGCACGATTCCATCGGTTGCTGCTGTTCCGATAAGGTCCATCAAGAAATCGCCAACCGCTTCTTCTTAGCTGAAGAGAAAGTTGACCGATTAGTTGATTTTTATAAACGAAAAATCGTCGATAGTTTTAAAACCGAGCGAAAAGAAGATCGTCTTACTGCCTTTAACTTATTGCCTTATGAAAGAACAGAAGTTTTAACGACAACTTTGATTTCGAAATTTAAACATTTTAAATTAGTCGACGGACAAGGTCAAGCGATTGAATTCGATTTGCTTCATCAAGAAGAAATGGATCCAGGTTTAATTGACCGCCAAATCGTTCATTATGGGAACTACGACCCTTTTATGAAGTACGACATTCAGTTTAAGGCTGCGCTTCCAGCGATGGGCTATAAAACGTATTTCATTGAAGAAAGTGACGCTCCTGTTGAAACTAGCATTAAACAAGTGGAAGAAATCGAAACTGACCACTATAAAATTACGGCCAATTCAAACGGAACCTTGAATATTTTTGATAAAGGCATCCAAAAACAATTTGATAATGTCTTCTTGCTTGAAAACGGTGGAGACGATGGAGACGAGTACGACTTCTCCCCTCTTCCAAATGAAGAGCTGATTTACAGCAAAGATGCGAAAGCTAATATTTCTTTAAATCAAACTAAATACGAGGCAAAGATTGAGATTTCTTTAACTTTAAAAGTGCCCGCTAATTTAGAAGAGCGCAAAGCTCACCAGCTTAACGGCTACGTTTCCACAAAATTGGTTGTCACGATTCCAAACCACGCACCTGTAATCAATGTAGAACTAGAAATCGACAACCAAGCAAGAGACCATCGTCTGCGTTTACTTGTCCCAACTGGGCTTGCAGCAAAAACATCCGTATCAGACAATCAGTTCGGAGCTATTAAACGAGACGTTTATGACAGCGCTATGGACGTTTGGGAACAAGAAGGCTGGGATGAGCGGCCAGATTCCATTTATCCGATGCTTAGCTTTGTTGGAACTTCAACTGATGAATATGGCGTCGCCGTTTTAACCAATAGTTCCCGTGAATTTGAAATCGTTGGACAAGACTATGATACAATTGCCATTACGCTATTTAGAAGCGTTGGTTTCTTAGGTAAAGAAGAAATGCTTCGCCGTCCTGGGCGACCTTCTGGAATCAAGCTTCCTACGCCTGATTCCCAAATGATCGGCACACTCAAATTGGAACTGGCTCTTTGCATCCACAAAGGTTCAACTTATCAAGCGAACGTAGGAAAATTAGCAAAAGAATTTACAACGCCAATCCAGTTTTACAATAAAATTCCTTATAATGCCATGAAATTGAACGCTTCAAATGTTAGCGCGCCTTTAGATTTCAGTTTGTTGACTGAAGAAAATGAAACATTGGTCTTAAGCGCGCTTAAAAAAGCTGAGAAATCAGATGATATCGTTTTGAGATATTTCAACGCTACTGACCAGAATCAAGAATTAAGTTTAAAAAGCCATTTAACAGAAGCGAGCCTCGGAAATCTCAATGAAATCAAAAAAGATGCGCTTGCGCTTAATGACGGTCAACTTTCCTTAGGGATCAAACCGAACCAAGTCAAAACATTAATTTTAAAATAATAAAGAAAGGTGGCGACAACTATGGGGCTTAAAGATCTTTTTAAAAAGAAAGCTCAAGAATCTGGTAATCAAAATGAAGAGAACGGTGGAATTTTCGCTCCCGTTACAGGTAAGCTGCTTCCTATCACAGAAGTTCCCGATCCTGTTTTCAGCCAAAAAATGATGGGGGACGGCTTTGCAATCGACCCTACCGATGGTAAGATTTACTCTCCCGTTTATGGAAAAGTCGTCAGTGTTTTTCCAACGAAGCACGCTGTTTCTCTTTTAACAAATGACGGTTTAGAAGTTTTGGTTCATGTCGGAATGGATACGGTAACGCTCAAAGGTGAAGGTTTTACTGCCCATGTTTCAGAAGGATCCATCGTCACTCCTAATGATTTAATGATTAGCGTAAATCTCGAAGCTATTCGTTCTAAGGTGCCATCTTTGATTACTCCCATCATCTTTACAAACCTGCAAGAGAAAGCTGTTAAGCTGCTTAAGTCGGGAATCGTCAATCACGGAGAAGAGAACGTGGCTGAGATTAAGTAATACCTCTATAAAAACGAATCTTATCAACTGCGATGAGGTTCGTTTTTATTACCTCCAAAACAATCAGTTATGGTAAAATGAAAGCATGACGAAATTCCAATGGGAGACAAAAAGATGAAAAAGCTTTGGAAAGTTGCTTTAATGTTGCCACTATTGATAGGATGCCGCGCGCTCGAAGTTCCGTCTGACGAAATTGCCAGGGAACCATTAAGCGCTGCTTATATTAATAGAGAAGTATTTGAATCGTTGGAATTGGGGATGAGCATTGAGCAAGTCAATGAGATTATAGGCATCGAACCTAGCTCTGAATGGTTGTCTACTCCAGAAGTTTTGCTTCAACGATGGAATAACTATGATCAGCCCAACTTTCATGTTAGCTTTACAAGCGGCTATGTGACCGATTTTAGCTATCACGAATTTCCGAGAATGGATCATTTGAGCATCGAGAAATTAAACTTATTGGATTTTCAGATGACCATTTCGGAAATGGAAAATATAATTGGGGCTGCTCCAAGCCAGCAAGGATTTTCCATGAGCAGCGGCTTAAAGTGGGAAACGGCAACGTGGCAAGATGTAGATGATAATCTTATTTTTGTGGAAAAATCTAATGACGATTTTATCGCTATTTCTTTTTGGGGAAGCGCATCAATTGAAAGTTCAGAATTGGAAGCGTTCGAAGAAGTAACTCATGGCATGAAGAAAGAAGAGGCGCTGAATTTGATAGCTTCATTGCCAACTTACGAAAGCAGAAGCATTTGGTCCCAAGGGCCAATGCGGTCAGAAATAGGCTGGAATACCGTAAGCGATGGGACTTTTAGTATTAATTTTGTAGACGGCTTAGTCGTATCGACAGATCATTTTTATAGAGATTCCGGTTCGTATTAGGGTGAGCTTTTAACCTTAAAATAGCCAAAGAAAAAATCCGCAGACATTGCGGATTTTTTCTTTGGTTTATTCGCTTCTAAGCGCCTCTACCGGATCTTTCTTAGCGGCCATTCGGGCAGGGACAGCCCCACCAAGAAGAGTTAAGGTTAAGCTGATGGCCACTAGCAAAAGCGCGTGGATTGGATTGAGCTGGGCGACATTGGCCAAATCGGTCATGTTTTCGATGACTGCATTAATTGGAAGGGTTAAAAGATAGGTGATGATAATTGCTAGCCCTCCCGAACATAAGCCGATAATGAAGGTTTCCGCATTGAAGACGCGGGTGATATCTTTTTTGCGAGCTCCAAGCGCCCGTAAAATCCCGATTTCTTTCGTCCGCTCAAGCACGGAAATGTAAGTAATAATGGCGATCATAATGAGGGATACGACGAGGGAAATAGCGGCAAAGGCGATGAGGACCATAGTGATGGCATTCATAATGCCGCCGGTCATGTCCGTCATGGTACTGGCCAAATCCGTGTACACGATGCGGTATTCCTGTTCGACGCTCTCGTTAAAGGCATGGATATGTTCAAGCACTTGCGCTTGGGATTCGAAGTTGGTTGGATAGATGAAAATCATGAAGGGAGTGGCGTCCCCTCCGAGAAAGGCGACGAATTGGTCACGGGCGCCTTCATCCATCGGTTCAAAAGTAATCACGTTATGGTCCGCCACCAACTGCTCCCTCACGATATTTGAATCGGCCTCTACGTCAATCAACCGCTGGACGAGGGCATCGCTGTAGGCAATCCCGTTTCCAAGAAGTCCGATGCTCACTTCTGGATTTAAGCGAACAATCCCAGCCAAGGTCAAAGTGATATTGTTGGAAGATTCGTACATGGCTTCTAAATCTTGGTTCGGCAAGAAATTGCCCATCTCCGTCTGAACGTAGAAATCATCGTTGGTAATAAGTTGGAACGGGGTGCCCACGATTTCGTTAAAGTCGATGCTCTCCAAGTTTTCCACGTCAAAGCCCAATCCCGCTAGAATGTTTTTATCCAGTTGATTGGACGGGTCTACGACGAGGACCAAATCGGTTTCGGAAGCCGGAAAGTTACCCGCAAGCAAATCATAGTTTTGTTCCAACCAGCTAGGGCCGTCTTGGAAGGATTCCGGGAAGGAACTTAGGCCGCTAGAACCGGACATGCCCATCATCATGTTGCCGTCTCCCATAGGGCTTCCAAAAGTTACAGGCATAATTTCTCCGTCCACGTTTCTAAGAAGATTCATGCCGATGATGCGAGTGAAACCGATGCTGGACACGGTATCTGGATCGAAGCGCTCGATATGTTCCATAAACGCGTCGGTGAACTGGTTTTGGTGGATAATGTTCAAGTCCGCTGGATCGAAGAGCTTAACGGAGTCCGTGTCGGGGAAATCGCTGGCGGTGTTCAGTTCATGGAGGTTTTGGAGCGTGCTTTGATCCACTTCCATAGCGACTTGAGAAATGATAATGGGAAACTCAGCAAGGGCGTTTTCTTGGAACTGGTCGATTTGTTGCTGGAACCCGTTGGAAAGGCTAAGGATAAGAGCGATGCCGATGATCCCGATGCTAGAAGCAAAAGCGGTCAGGGCCGTCCGCCACTTCTTCGTGGAAATATTTTTGGCGGAAATTTTCAGGGCCGTCATGAAGTTCATACTGGTTCGTTTCAGCTCGTAGTTGCTTTTAGTGCCGACTTCTAGGTACGGATTTGAATCTGAAATGACTTTTCCATCTTTGAAGCGGACGATGCGGTCGGCATATGCTTCCGCTAGCTCGGGGTTATGGGTGACCATGATGACTAGCTTGTCCTTTGCGATTTCTTTGATAAGTTCCATGATCTGCTCAGAAGTTTTCGTATCCAAAGCCCCTGTCGGTTCGTCCGCTAGAATAATGTCAGGGTCATTGGCTAGTGCCCGAGCGATGGCGACCCGTTGCATTTGGCCCCCCGATAATTGGTTTGGCCGTTTATGGACGTGGTCAGCCAGTCCGACACGCTTCAAAACTTCGAGGGCTTTTGCGCGTTTTTCCCCAACTTTTACGCCCGATAAGGTCATGCCCATCTCAACATTGTCCAAAAGACTTAAATGGGAGATGAGGTTGTAGCTTTGGAACACGAAGCCGACGGAATTGTTGCGGTAGGCATCCCAATCCCGATCCTTGAAGTCAGCTGTGGATTTGCCGTTGATGATCAAATCACCGCTGTCGTAATGGTCCAGTCCCCCAACGATATTAAGGGTCGTGGTTTTTCCGGAACCAGATGGCCCTAGAATCGCGACGAACTCCGATTCCCGAAAGCTAAGATCCACCCCGGCCAAGGCGACTTGAGTGAACTCCCCCGTGGCATATGATTTTTTGACGTTTTTAAGTTGCAGCATAACGATTACCTCCCAATTTGCTTTGATAGGCTCATTATACGCAGCGTTTGTTAACTGGAGGTCATGTGAATGTCAACTGGATGTAAATTTTATTGGATGTGGAAATGTTTTAATTTGAATCTTTTCCACAAAAAATTCAATTTGCGCGCATACTATCCCCGGCTTGGGGCAACATAATGATTGAAGATGGTAGTGGTTGTCGGACTGTGGATAGCGGTCTCGCACTGAGCCTTGAAAAAGCCAACCTTCCATCGTACCAAAAGTCTTGGATGCAATTCCAGGTGGGATTTAGATTCCATGGCGACTTCACTCGACCCTATGATTAGGGTCGTTTTATTTTTATGCAAATTAGGCAAAGGTTTAAGCAATTTAGACCTGATAGCGTATATTATATTAGGAGCCGATAAGGTCCTAAACAGCCAATAACATTGCCGCAATTTACTTACTTTCCTTCAATTATCGTTTGTACCAGCATCGCTCCCATATCAATTTAACATGAACCGCAGCCCATTAGGTGCGGTTTTTTAATGATTTGAAATAGGCAGCACCACTGTAAATATAGAGCCTTCGCCTTCTTTGCTGGATACTTGGACCGTGCCGCCATGGAGCGTTACGATTCGGCTCACTAGCGCTAACCCTAGTCCGTTGCCTTCTTGCTGCCGGGAGCTGTCCCCTTGGTAGAACTTTTCAAAAATATGGGTGAGCACTTGGGGCGGCATGCCAATGCCAGAGTCAGCCACTTCCACTAAAATTTTCCCAGGCTCTTGGCGAAGCTTTACTCGCACTTGGCCGCCCTCTTCCGTAAATTTAATGGCGTTGCCGATGAGATTGGTCCACACTTGAAACAAAAGCTCTGGATTGCCACGATAGGTGATCTCCTCCAGCTCGATATGTTCCCATGGATATTGAAAGCTGAGACAAGCGAGACGGATTTGCTCAGTTAGGTCGAAAGTCTTTTTCTCGATGGCTAGGTCGCCAGTTTCCAAGCGGGAGATTTTCAAGATATTGTCGGTGAGGGTGGCGAGGCGGCGGGTGCTGGATAGGATTCTCGCCAAGTATTCTTGCCGCTCGCCCAAAGGCAACTCCGAATTTTGAAGAAGTGTCCCATAGCCTTCAATGGCGCTTAATGGCGTCTTGAATTCATGGCTGACGTTGCTGACGAAGTCCGCTCTAAGCATCTCGATGCTGTCCAATTCCTTGGTCATCGTATTAAAATGCTGGATCATTTCACGGATTTCCTCAATTTGGCTGATGTCTTTGTCCATGGCGAGCCGATGGCGAAAATTTCCAGCGGCGACCTCTTTCATGGCAGCGTTTAGTTTCAGAATGGGAGAAAAAATCTTTTCCCGAACGAAACGCTCGCTGGACACGCCAATAAGAAAGCAAATGAGCATCATCAACAAGAAGCCTATGACGGGTTGCGGTTCCTCTAAACGCGTAAAGAACGGAAGCCGAAAAATGAGCATAATGCCAGCGAATACGGTCAGAATCGTCAAAAACACGATCATTCCAAATACTTGCCGGAGTTTCAACGGTTTATTTTTCATCGCTTTTAACCGCCTTATAGCCCAGCCCCCGCACCGTGACAATTTCAAAGTCAGAATTTTCTTTAAAGCGGTCCCGCAACCGGTTAATATGGACGTCTATCGTCCGAGTTTCCGTTTCCACGTCAATGCCCCAAATCTCGTCCATTAGCTGCTGCCGGGTAAAAATATAGTTAGGATATGACAACAATTTGAAAAGTAGGTAGAATTCCTTTTGGGGAAGTTCCAATACTTTGCCGCTAAATTTAACTTTGAGTTCATCGTAGAGAAGCTGAGTCTCTCCGATGATGAGCTTCCGTTCATTTAGAACCCTGGCCCGGCGCAAAAGAGCTTCCCCCCGAAGCCCCATTTCAGTGACGTCGATAGGCTTCACCATGTAGTCGTCGATGCCCAGTCGGAAGCCTTCCTGCTTATCGGCAATTTCGCCTTTGGCCGTAATCATTAAAATAGGAAGCTCTTTGTCCATCTTTCGGATGAGGCCTACCAACTGGTAGCCATCCATGCGGGGCATCATCACGTCGGTGACTACTAGCGAAATATGCTCCCGATCCAGTATGTCAAGGGCTTCTTCCCCGTGCGCCGCTTCAAAAATCTGATAGCGCTGCTTGCCCAAAACCGCAGAAAACAAACGCCGCAATTCTTGATCGTCCTCGACTAATAAAATATTGATCATTATGCTCACTCTCCTTTACTTTATTATAATGCCCCAGTATAAACTTAATATCAACGAGGTTCCATTTTTTACCTGTATATTTTTTGTATAATTAATGTTAATATAGTAATATATTCGTAAGAAACTTTGAGGGAGTGAACAAAATATGAAAATACAAATGGTAAATAGTGCAGGCGTGTTGAAGGAAGCAAAGTTAGGTTTCAGTTGGACGATGTTTTTCTTTGGTCCTCTTGTTCCGCTTGTGCGCGGAGATATGAAATGGTTTTTAATCGGCTTACTTATTAGCATCCTAACTTCTGGTCTTGCGTGGCTTGTATTTCCTTTCGTTTATAACAAAATATATTTGAAAGAATTATTGGAAAAAGGTTATGCGCCAGTCAATGAATATGACCAACAAGCTTTAGTTGAACTAGGAATTTTAGCTGCTGCATAGCAAAAAAGTCAGGCAAACTTTTGCCTGACTTTTTTTATTGTGATTTAAAGATGGTTTTTAAACTATTAAGCAGCCTTCTTTTTTCAATGGTAACGGTGAGCAGAAATATAAGCCTTTTTATTGCCTTTTGCTAGTCCATATCAATTCTTAACAATAATATATCGTTATTGCTGATAATCATGATGAAGTCTTCTCAGAAGCAGACCGCGACGGCATCAAGCGCAAATAAATCGCAAGCGTTTAAACGGGCGTGAAATCTAAATCTAGATAAGGCCATTTTCTAACTCCTATTAACGATCTTTCAGAACGTGGCGGTTTCCGTTTTAATTTTCCATAAGTTTCGATATAAACGAAGATTCTATTAAAAAGAATATCTTTTTCTATCTTAACTACAAAGTTTCGATAATTTTAAACGCAGAAAAAAACTAATGAAAACTAAATATCTTTTTAAACAGTTCGTCAAATTCAAAAAAGCAAAAAAGGCAACTTAAGCAATGTCGCCTGAAGCAAATTTTCTTAATAGAAAATTTCTATTACAAAACCTAATATAAATGTAAAAAACCAAATAAGCAAGTGCTTATCTGGTTTTTTACATCTATTTTTTACTCACCCATACGGGCTAAAATTGCTTGCCCATGCGCTTCGATATCTTCCGCTAATACCCAAGTTACAGCTACTGCATAGTAATCATTGACTTCACGGCCTTCTGCTAAGTCAACCATCGTTTGGATAGCGCGACGTCCGATTTCGAATGCGTCTTGGTTGACGATTGCTGTGATAAGACCAGCTTCTACACCTGTTAACCAAGTATCTGTGTAGTCAAAGCCGAAGTGCAAGATTTCGCCGCCACGATTTTGTGAGCGAAGCGCCCCCATGATACCTGTTGTCGGCCCTTCAGAACCTAGAGAGAATACGGCTACCATATCTTGATTGGCTACGATTTGAGCTTCCATTTGACGTTGGGATTCTGCTGATTGGTCATCATCTGCGATTGGCTCTAACCATGTAAAGTTAGCTGCATTTGCTCCCATAGCTGCTTCGAATCCTTCACGGATACCTTCCATACGTTGTACAAATGTACT
>JGI24697J35500_11274957_pt1 | contig 23408 bp, 13 predicted proteins | sample TergutMp193P1_FD_35500 | JGI IMG/M metagenome (IMG submission 35500) | reverse complement strand
TGTCGGGAAGCCAGCAGCCCATTGATCCCGTGCAGGCTTTCGCTATGTATGAAACCGCTTTTCGCGAAGAGCGGTATTTTGACGCTCACTGGCTTGCCACGCTCGCGGGCCGTCTTGCTCAGGAAGGCAGTCCCGAAGCGGCCAATGCCGCCCGTCTTGCCGGTGAAGCGTGGAATAAAATTTCATCTCAGGCTCCGAACCGAAGGGAAGAGCGTCTTTTTCAAATTTACAATTTAAAACTTTCCGGCTATCAGGCGATGAACACGGGCGACTGGATACGCGCGTTTTACATTTTTCAGGAACTGTTGGCCATTACCCCCGATGATCTCGACGCGGTGAACTTTCTTGCCGCCAGCGAGCGCGGCGCGAAAGAATACGCGTTTTTTCTTGATGAGATGGAACTGGCAATGGGAGAGATACTGACAGGCGCGGTGTTTTCTCTGCCGAGCGGAACCGGAAGAGCGGCTCTGCGCTTTTTAAGCCTTACGACATCAGAGGATGTCGCATACGTTATAGGTTTTGAGTACATGGATTTTGACGTTAATTCAAATATGCGCACAAGCGTTTCCGCGCCTTACGCGAAACTTCTGCCGTTTAATATGGATGAAAAACCGCAGGTACTGATTTTAACGCATGTGCTGGATCGACATAACAGAAACAGAAGTTATGAAGGCGAGTGGCTAGTCGGAAGAAAGACCACCGGCGAAATACTTCTGGATGTAAGTTATGAGGATCTTTTGCTGTTATCCGAAATCAGGCACGGACTTTCCAGTCTACAGATAGATGAACTTTTTACAGCTTCAAAAGAACTTGATAACTTTGGATATGTATCCCAGATTTTTCAGGCTGAAATACTTAACCGTATCGGCTCCGTCATGTTTTTCCTGCCAATGGCGATTTTTATTTTAATTTTGGGCTGGCGTTTCCGGGCAAAAACAAAACCTCGGTATCTTTTTATTCTGATGCTTCCGGTTTTGCCGGTAGTTTTTCACGGCTTTGTTTTTATGTATCGATCTGTTATTAATATTTCAGGAATATGGCTTGTCTTGAGCCTCGGTTTTACACCGGCCCTTATCGTCCTGATTGCCGCGTTTGCCGTATTGTTGTTTCTTTCGCTTATAATACTCGCCGGTCAGCACAGCTAAAAAACTTTTTATTATTTTTGCTCAAGCTCTAACAGCCGCCGTTTAAGTTCAATGCCGCCGCCGAAACCTGTTAAACTGCCGTCATGCCCGATTACGCGGTGGCATGGAACAATGATGACTATGGGGTTACGGTTATTCGCCATGCCGACAGCTCGGCACGCTTTTGGTTTTCCGATCACGCGTGCAATTTCACCGTAACAGCGGGTTTCGCCGAAGGGAATGTTTTGAAGCGCCTTCCAAACATCAATTTGAAAATCTGTTCCGTATAATTTTAGCGGCAGGTTAAAAACTTTTCGCTTCCCGTTGAAATATTCGTCAAGCTGCGCCGCCGCCTTTTTTATCAGCGGAGTTTCCGCTTTTTCAAAACCATCGGGCGTTTTACCCGTTTTAAAAAAGACACCGCAAATGGCTCCGTCCTTCTCGACAATTCCAAGTTTGCATAATTTATAATTGTAGAAATAAAAATTTATCATATAATTAAGTGTAACACACTATCTGTTTTTTGGTTATAATAATGAAACTATATAATGGAGGTTTTGTTTCCGCGTTGCGGAAACTTCGATTAAATTCGTCGCTCACGCGACGTAAAGAGAGGTTAATGTGAAAAAACTAACTGTTTTTCTGTTTATCGGCGTATTACTTGCCGGCACCGTTTACGGTCAAGGCATAAGAGACAATCAAGGCGCCGGCGACACTCCGCGCAGGACTGAGCGGCAGCCCAGAAATGAGCAACGGCCAAACAACGACGGCCAACGCAGCAATGATCGGCAGCGCAACAGCGATCCCATAACGGTTGAGGGGACATTAAAGCTGGAGCGCGGCTTTGTCGCGGTTGAAAGCGGCGATACTGTCTACTATGTTCCCATGTTGAACCGGTACATAGGTTTCATCAACGACCTCAGGGAAGGAACAAGAGTTTCCGTCGAGGGCCGTGAATACAGAAATGTCATTCAACCGACAAAGGTAACAATCGGCGGCAGAACCTATGATTTCCCCGCAGGCCCCAACCCCGGCCTTGGAGCGCCGAATTTTGACAGGCGGCCTGAGAATGCCCCGGACCGCGGGCAGTTACAAGGCCGGAATAGCCCTGGACGGGGGTACTGGGATTTAAACCAGGGCCGCAGATACGGGCCGGGCAGGGGCGGTTGCTGCTGGTAACGAGCGAATTGTCAGAGTGAAGACCGTCTCGCTTTTTTGCGGGGCGGTTTTTTTGTGTGGGGGTTATGCTTGCAAAGAAAGTAGGCCTTGTATACGATTAAGTTAATGGGAAACAAACTTACCACAACCAAACAGGACAAAATATTCTTTACAGAAATTGCCGCAATTTTACATAAAGCGCGGGAAACCGCTTATAAAGCCGTTAATACCATGATGGTACAAACAAACTGGCAGATCGGCAAACGCATCGTTGAACAGGAGCAAAAAGGGAAAAGCCGCGCCGATTACGGCGATTACTTAATTGTCAATTTATCCCGATATTTAACAGATACTCTGGGGAAAGGTTTTTCAGAGGCAAACATCAGAAATTTCAGGCAATTTTACCTTAGTTTTCCCAGCGGTATTCAATTCGCTAGACGGTTTCTAGCGAATCTTGAAAATTTATCATGGTCGCATTGGTGATAAAATTTTTTACCTGCGGAAAAGTTGCCTGAGGTTAATAATTGAGAGAGAATGAAAGGTTGTTGTTGGGAATTAACAGGTAATTATCTCAATTAAACTTCAATGTCTGTCTTTATAGCATTCGCAATTCTTACTTCCACAGGAGTCATTAAATCAGCTTCTGCTGAAGTACGAATTGATATGAGTAAACTGTAATTGGCGATACTATTAACAATAGCTCTGTCTTTTTGTCTTCTCCACCATCCACTTGCCGGATATATGGCAATGCTATTACACCCAGCAAGATCTGCGGCAGAACCTTGCCAAATATCAGAATGAATGGAGCCCTTTCTTCTACTCCTTGTTCCCAAAATCCACCATTTGTCCTGAGCATCATTTTTATAATCTTCACCTTCTTCCTGCATTGCTTTGGTTAATCTGCCTCTGAAATGATTTTCTTCCTCATATGGATTTTTTACATCAAAGCGCAAGCCATGTGATTGGTATGAATGGCGAGAACGTCCCCGTGAAGAAGGATTAGGTTCAATGAAATAGGACAGAGTTACCCTCATCTCAACTTCCGCCTCACCTAATTTTATGAGTTCCTCCTGCGGAAATGGAAGGGAGTAAAATTTAATTTCATTATTCTTTCGATTTCCGTTTTCAATTTTGTATGGTTGTAAAGAATCTTCGATTATTATTGTAAAATCATTTTGCATTGATACCATTGCCCTAGTTAAATTTGGAACTCCGAAACCGCAAGTACGGACAAGATTGAGATATTCGCGCTTGGTATCATTTTGTTTACCACAGTTAAATTGTTTCAACATTGCTGGTGTCCATGATGCCGAATGTACCATTAATGCCCTTACAGTTTCTGGACGAAAATTTGGGTATTTATTCATTATCTGAGCACAAAATCTTGATGCCATTGCGGAAGCGGCGCTTGTTGCCCACGTTGCGGTAAAAGGTTTCTCATGAAATTTATAATTAGTAGTTAAAAGCGATAAGGAATCCGCCTGTACTCTTCCAAATTCATTCTCTGCAGTATTTCCCCCTTCCATTACAATGTCGGGTTTTAGAGGCCATTCATTTCCCCATCTATACGATGTGGTTGTATATGGACTAATTTCACCGTGTGTTGCCGTAGGTTTGTTATTATCTATTTTTTCTTCATCAGACAATATGTCTTTTTCCGTATAAGCGCCAACGGTAAGAACATTCCATGCCTGTCCTGGGTCTCTAATACCTTCAACAAGATTGGAATATGGAAATTCTCCCATTTGATCATTGGAGTTGCCGGCAGCTATTACAAAGAGTCGTTTTTCTTTTTTGTTATCCATTCCGGCAGCCAACATATCCATTGCCGCTGACCATGAAGAAGGTTTACCTTTATCCCATGAATCAATGGTGGTTATGGCCATCTGAAATATGCGCTTTCTATCTGGTTTTGAAATTTCTGCCTGTGCTACTCCCTGTTTTGTAAAATCAGCGTATAAATCAAGGGGTCTTTTATTATCTTCCGGTATATATTCAGAAGTGTTAATTATTTTTGACGATTCAAGTAAGTGACTTATCTCTTGTTGTTCTTTAGTTTCCAATGCTTCAGTTAAATCGCCATACAAAGCGAGCCCTGCAATTCCGGTACCATGTCCAACCATATCTGCTTTACCCCAGGCTTCATTGATTGTATGTAAATCATTTATGGCAAGAGCATTTTCAAGCAAGGGATGAGCAGAGTTAATTCCTGTATCAAGAATACAAATAAAGGGCGTTATATCGGTTTCTTGTAGAAAAACAGTTCTATTTTGTAAATCATCAAGCCATTCTTTTTGTTCCTTCCCTTTCAACCCGGTAAAAAAACTAGCTGCGGTTTTTGCTTTTCTCAGTTCCGCGATGTTATTCAAAAGATCTAAAGATTGCTCAAGCTGTTTGGTAGTCGCTCTTATTAGCAAAACCGTCCGTTCCCTGAATTCAAAGAAAGTATCAGACGTTTCAATATTAAAACTTTTAGCAAGAGATTTAAACCCGTTTAGTTGATTTTTACGATTACCCCTAACCGTAAGCCATACTTCCCAACAGAAAACATCATTATCGTTCTCCGGCATGGAAACAGTATCTGTCCAAAGCGCCTTGACAGTTGCCTTTCTGAAATTGGCAATCGTGTCGATTAACTTTCTATAGTCGAGAGCTTTACCGTCTGATCTTTTACGTTCTTCATAGTAATCATTTATCTTTTTCACAAATTTTTGGAGCGATCCATCAGGGACAAAAACTGTTGCATATGTTTTCTTGTTCTCATATCTGATATTAAGAAGTTCACTATCGCCTCCAAATGAATTTTCTTCAAAGGCTTCTCCGATACCTTCAAAACTTTCAAATTCTACAACGAGCCCTCTGTCCAGAACGCTTCTCGATTCTTCTTGCAAGGCAATAGCAGCCGCCATTTCTTGTGTGATAATCTTTGCTTGTTTATGTAATTCAGCCGCATGAACTGTGCGATCTTGAGATGGCACAGGCGGCTTTGAAGGTCTTGTGCTTGCATAGATATATTGCTTGGCTTCACTAAATTTCTCTGGATTTAAAAAGATGTGATCTTTTCCGGGTTTAGTCACCATTAATTCCTCGCGGAAAGTTTAAGCTGGCGTTTCATTTCCTGCCGTTCTTCCAGCGCAGATTCTATCGCGTTAATATTTATTTTTATTTCACCGTTCATTATCGCTGTTTTTATTACCTCGTTAGCAGCATGGGTAATTTCGGCATAACTTAAACCGCTTGCTTTTTCTAATAATGCTTTCCATTCAAAATCTTCCGGCACATACTCAGAAAGCCGCTCTTTAAACAAAGATTCAGTATGTTCACTATCCGGTAGTTCATAGATTAACGCATCATCAAAGCGGCGGAACAAAGCGTTATCCAGTATTTCAGGGTGATTAGTTGCAGCCAAAATAAGACTATTACTCATCGTTTCTTCAACCATTTGTAAAAAACTGTTAAGTATCCGCCGGGCCTCTCCAACGTCATTAGCCAAGCCCCGTTCCGCACCAATAGCGTCAAATTCATCAAAAAAGAAAACTCCAAGTGTATTTTCAATAGAGTCGAAAATGAGCCGTAATTTTGAGGCCGTTTCCCCCATATATCTCGAAATAAGGCCGTCCAGCCGTACTTGAAAAAGGGGCAGACCAAGCTCGCTGGCCAGGACGGAAGCTGTCATGGTCTTGCCGGTTCCCGGCGGACCAATCAATATCAATTTACGTTTGGGTATCAAGCCATGTTGTTCAATACGTTCAATGTGACGGTATTCCAATAGGATACGCTTTATTTTTCTTTGTAACGGTTCGGTTAAAATGATGTCCGAAAGTCTCTTTTCCGGGTAAACCACCGATAAAAGCCCGCGCAACTCTTCGCTGGGACGGTTGAAAGGTATTGTTTGCTTCTTTAACCGTCCGCTTTTGGCATTATTAACCAGATTTTTGACATCATCCGCGAATTTTTGATGTCCTTGGCGGGCTTCTGCGGCGGCAATCTGGAGAGCGACAGTGTTAAAATGCTCTTCATCGCCTATATAATGAGAATTTAATAGTGATTTCATCTGTGCCGATGATGCCATAATTCCTTCCCCCTCTAATATACTATATCGGCGGTTATTTTCCTAGCTGCCATAGCCTAAATAGAGCGTTTTAGGTATAATTTGATACTTATGGGACAGCTCGTAACAGAAGGACAAATTGTAAAAAGCCCCCTCTTTAATGAACCGATGCTGGTGGAGACTGTCCGCGCTGATACATCCGGTACTTTGACCGTTGGGATGGTGGGTACTCAAACTGAACTTTTCCGGCGGGTCATCTTAACCCCTGAACAGGTGGCCGGTCTAACTATCCTGAATAAGACATACGCCTATAATGGCAATGGAAAACTGCTCAGGTTGGGTATCCATGCTTATTCCTTGGGTATAGCCTATGAATTTGATCCGTATTTTGGGCTTTCGATATCCAGAGTAGATCCCCTCCCGCACCAGTTGGAAGCTGTCTACGACTATTTTTTAAAACTCCCCTGTGTTCGATTCCTTTTGGCTGATGATGCCGGGGCGGGGAAAACTATCATGTCCGGTCTTTTGATTAAGGAACTGGAACTACGCGGTTTGGGTGAACGTATTCTGATAGTATGTCCTGCAAATCTTGCCTTCCAGTGGCAGAGAGAACTCAAGGAAAAATTTGAGACCAAATTCGAAGTAATGAAGGGAAGCGACATTCGGGAACAATTCGGTTTCAATCAATGGCAAGAGAAGCCCAGGGTTATTACCTCTCTTGACCTTGCCAAACGGGGAGATATTTTGCCTGGTTTGCAGCAGGTTCATTGGGATCTTGTTATCGTAGACGAAGCCCATCGCATGTCCGCTGCCGATGAAACCCATAAAAGTCAACGTTACAAGCTTGGTGAACTTTTACGGGATACTACCGATCATCTGTTACTGTTAACGGCTACACCTCATAAAGGCGATCCCGCGAATTTTACTCTTTTCTTACAATTACTCGATCCCGATGCATTCGCTGATGTTAAATCAATTCAACAAGCCATGGAAAACCGTCAATCTCCCTTTTATCTTCGCCGTACCAAAGAAGCGATGGTCTATTTCCCGGAGCAAAAAGCAGATGGTTCTTGGGAGGCTCGAAAAATATTTACCAAGCGTATCCCTCGTACCGTAGACTTCGAGATAGATGGTTCTGAACTTGAACTTTACAAAGACGTTACCAGTTTTGTTAAAGAGCAGAGTGCCAAAGCGGCGGCTCAAGGTGATACGCCCCGCGCCCGTGCTGTGGGGTTTTTAATGGCCCTTTATCAGCGACGTCTTGCATCCTGTACTTATTCCTTGTGCCGTTCCCTTGAAAAACGTGTCAAGCGTCTTGAAGACGGCCTAAAACGCGCACAGGAATTGGCAAGTCAGGCGCCGCCTGATATTCCAACGGCAGATGAACTTGATGAAATGGAAGACATCGAACGGGAACATCTTGAAGAAATCCTTGAAGCCATAACCATAGCAGGAAATGAACCACAGATAAAAGAAGAGGTGGCAAAACTTCGGGAACTTGCCTTTCAGGCAAAAAAGGTAGAGGACGCAGGAGTTGAATCAAAACTTTCCAGCTTGAAAAATTTACTTCACCAGCAGGGTTTTTTCGATCATTCTGATCAGCGGCTTTTGGTATTTACCGAATTTAGAGATACCCTTGATTACCTTATGGCAAGATTTACCGAATGGGGATTTAATGTTGGCTGTATTCATGGCGGCATGAAACCAGGTTCCAGAGATGACCCCGGCACACGTCTCTTTTCCGAGCAGCAATTTAAAGAAGGCACTATACAAATCCTTGTTGCCACCGAAGCAGCGGGCGAAGGAATTAATCTGCAAGTTTGTAATATTCTTTTTAATTACGATATACCGTGGAACCCTAATCGTCTTGAACAGCGCATGGGACGTATTCATCGTTATGGTCAACATAAGGATTGTCTTATTTTCAATTTTGTCGCTGCCAATACTATTGAGGGCCGGGTGTTGCAAACTCTTCTGCATAAATTACAGGAAATTCGGGATGCCCTTAATGATGACGCAGTGTTCAATGTCGTTGGCGAGGTATTACCGTCCTCACATATTGAACGGGTATTGCGGGATTATTATGCAGGTAAACTTGGTGATGCCGACCTTGAGGACAGGCTTTTGCGTAACGTTGACGAACAGCAGTTTCGTTCAATTTGCCAAAATGCTCTGGAAGGGCTCGCCTCAAAAAAACTCAATTTGGCCATGCTGGTGGAACGCCGAGCCCTCGCCCAGGAACGGCGGGTAGTACCGGAGACCATAGCGCGTTTTTTATTTGAAAGTTCCGAATACGCGAAGATCGATCTAAAGAATGTGGCAAGTATACCACATTCCTTTGATCCAGGAAAAACTCCTTCAGCCTTGCGCCGTTTCGAAAAAGAAGATGATTGGCGACTCCCTGCGCTTTCCAATAAATATCCCCGTTGTTCAACAGATCGCGAAACTGCGGAAAAACACACACTTGAATGGGTAACTCCCGGTCATCCTTTATTCGAAGCGATCCGCCGGTATATATCATCTATGGCGCTCAATGTTTTCAGTGAAGGTGCTTGTTTTTATTCCTTGAATCACGACTCTCCGGTCCGCCTTGATTTCTACCGTGCCCGTGTTGTTGATGGATTGGGGAAAATAATCCATGAACGCTTCTTTACAGTGGGAATTTCGGAGAACACCGAACCGGTACTCTGTGAAAGCAGCGTACTTGGTAATTTTTCTCCCGCAAATCCTCCCGATACTTTACTAAGTGTTGCCTTTCTTCCCGAAGCTGAAGAATTTATGCAAACTGCTGCGTATCAACCATTCCTTGAAGAAATCCGCAAAGAGCGTCTTTCTGAAATAGAGCGTATTGATGATCATGTGGAGCTTTCTTTGAACGAACTTATCCAAAAAGCCGATGATGAAATTGGTAAAATTGCCTTGGAAATTGAGAAGAAAATACCAGGTGCGGAAGGCCGTCTTTCCATGGCCGAGAATCGCCATGATGAACTCCGTATCCGCCGTGAGCGACGCAAGCAAGAGCTTGAACGGCAACGGTCACTTTCATTGCAGGGGATTGAACGAATAACCAGCGTATTGGTATTACCGCACCCTGATCGTGAAGACAGCGAAGTAAAACACCTCCGTCAAAATCTGGAAACTGAGGCTACTGCTATGAAGGTAGTTATCGAATACGAACAAAGCCGGGGTTGTCATGTTAACGATGTTCATAAAAAGAATCTGGGCTACGATATTACCTCGCTGGAGCCTAATACGGGAGAACTCAGACTTATTGAAATAAAAGGGATTGGCGCAGCTACCGGAACAATTTTACTTACGCCTAACGAGCGTCGCGTTGCCGAAGATCGGCCTGATTGTTACTGGCTCTATATCGTTACCAACTGCGATAAGAACCCTGAATTACAGGATCCCATTAAAAACCCGGCGAAATTTCCCTGGCGGGAAGTCAAAAAAGTTGCCCATTATCAGTTAGAAATTAACGCTATGACAAAACCTATGGAAGTGCATGAAAACCCGCCGTCCTACGGAGATACGCAATGATTCCTAAAGAATGCAAGCGTCTTGCGGAAATAGATTTTCCTTTAACCGCAATAAACAATGCCTGTGTTGAAGAAAACAACCGTAAAACTCGTGTCGATAGCGGCCATATTTCACTGCTTCATTCATGGTGGGCGCGGCGGCCTTTATCCGCTTGCCGCTCATTGCTTTTGACTCTGTTGCTACCAGATCCCTGTGACTATAATTGTCCGGAAGAATTCAAAGGCGTTGCTCGTCAAATTCTCAATTCATTTAACGGTTCATCAAATAAAATCGGCCCTGAAAACAAAGACCTACAAAAAGCACTCTTTGAATTTATCGCTAAGATTGCCCCTTGGGACAGTTTTACCTCAGCAGGAAATATTTCTACAGCCCAAGAATTAATTAAAGCCGCCTATGGAACAACTCCCCATGTGTTAGACCCATTTTCCGGCGGCGGTTCCATTCCGCTTGAAGCTCAGCGTTTGGACTGCGATGTAACCGCATCCGATCTTAATCCGGTAGCGTGGCTTCTGTTAAAAATTTCTTTGGAATGGTGTGGACGGAAAGGTATGGAATTGAGTCGTCTCTTTAGTCGATGGTCGGCATGGGTGCTGAGAGAAATAGAGAAGCGTTTGGCCGAATACTACCCGACAGATGAACAGGGACGAAAGCCTCTTGCGTATTTATGGGCGCGAACAGTGAAGTGCGAAGCCGCAGGGTGCGGAGTAACCATTCCACTTATCCGTGGTTTGCAGCTTTCAAAATCCCGGCAACGGAAAAAAGCGATAAAAATTCTCTATACTAAAAATTCTTCCAATCCAACATTGAAATTATTTACTTACGGAGACGAAAAGGAAATTGATAAAGGTACAGTTACAGGAATGAAAGCAGCCTGCCCAAAATGTAAAGTGGTTACTCCCCGTGAGCGGGTGCAGGCGCAGTTGCGGGAAAAACACAGCGGAACTGAAGATGCTGTGCTTTATGCGGTGGTACGTACTAATCCTGATGGAACCGGAAAGGATTACTATGCTCCGACACAAAAGGACAGAGATGCTATTAATAAAGCAGCAGAGAAGGCAAAATCTATTCATATAGAAATGCCTCCTGCTCCACCAGGAGGAGATACAGGTTTTCGCCCTCGTGCTTATGGAATTTCTAATTGGATTGATACCATCGCTCCACGTCAAAAACTTTCACGTTGGGTTATTCACGAGGTTGTCGAAGATGCCCTTAAAATGGCGGAAAAGAATGTAAAAGACAAGGATTTACTTAACGCACTTGTCGCCTGTTTATACGCCGCATATTCTGATAATAGCCAGTATCATACTTCCCTTTGTGTATGGCTTTCCGAAGGTGTGACATCAATTTTTATTCAAGGCTCCGGTATTCCATTTCGAGCGGATTTTGTAGAAAGTAATCCTTTAAGCCATAATTGTGATGGAATGGATTATTCGATCCGCAGTATTCAGAGCGCCCTTAATAAAACAGCTTCGTCCCATGTTAAACCAATATCACCGCTTTTGGCGAATGCCCTTGATCCAGTATTACCCGATGAATCGGTAGACGTTGTTTTTTCCGACCCTCCCTATGCCAACCAGATTCCTTATGCCCACCTTTCTGATTTCTTTTATGGCTACTTGCATCTGGGTTTAAAAGATCGTCTCCCGCAAGCTTTTTCTGTTTTGCAGACTGAGAAAGCCCGCGAGTTAACGGAAAACCGTGCGGTTTCCGAAGGCGGAATACACGATCGCCAATGGTATGAAGATGGTATGCGTCAAGCATTTACTCAAATGAAACGCATTATTCGTGAGGATGGCGTGGCCGCATTTGTATTCGCCCATAAAGAAACCGACCGTTGGGAAGCTCTTGTTTCCGCACTAATTCAGGCAGGCTGGTATACGACTGGTTCATGGCCAATAGCCACTGAACGTAGACAGCGTATGCGCGGACAAGGTTACGCTGCCCTGGAAACCAGCGTTCATCTTGTCTGCCGCCCCCGTCCAGATGATGCTCCTATCGGCGATTGGGGTGAAGTTCTTCGTGATCTTCCCCGTCGTGTCGCGGAATGGATGGAACGTTTGCAGGATGAAGGTATACGGGGCGCGGATCTTATCTTTGCCTGTATCGGCCCGGCACTGGAAATATATAGTAAATATTCCAGCGTAGAAACCGCTGAGGGCAGCAAAATTACCCTTATCGACTATTTTGGAAAAGTGTGGGAAGAGGTAGGCCGTGCCGCGTTAAAACAAATTTTGGGAACCGCCGAATCCCGTGCCCGTAATGGAGCTGTCGGCGCTCTGGAAGAAGACGCTCGTTTAACGGCCCTTTTTCTCTGGACACTGCAAGTCTCTGATACTCATAACTCGGACGATGCTCCCGCAGATGAAGAAAATTATTCATCTGCGGATGATTCCGATGAGAATAAATCACAAAAGAAAAGTGGTTATACCCTTACCTTTGATGTTACTCGCCGCTTTGCTCAGCCCCTTGGTATTGACTTGCACAAATGGGAAGGGCGTATAATCGAAACCGTAAAAAGCGATGTACGTCTTATTCCGGTAATTGAACGGGCTAAACAACTTTTTGGCGACGAGAGCGCGGAAACCATTGCACATCAACTGGAACGTGATCCGGCACAAACATTACAGCAATCCCTGTTTCCTGATGTTGATACGCTTTCTTCTCCCCGTATCCGGGGCCGAAGACGAGGCGAAGGATCAACTGCCGAGGTTGAATTCAATAAAGAGCATCATGTTACAACCCTTGATCGAGTTCATGCCGCTATGCTCTTACAAGCCAGCGGTCAGACAAACGGTCTCCGTTCCCTGTTAAAAACGGAGAAGGAACAAGGGCCGGATTTTTTGCGGCTTTCCAACGCATTGTCCGCCCTATATCCTGCAGTAAGCGAAGAAAAGCGTTTATTGGATGCTATGCTTTTGGCAATGCCCAGGTAGCAGTATTATTTTTTAGAAGAAGGGTAAGAGAATGGATTATTGGTACAATGTAACAACCCCCCGAAAAGAAGTTCGAGAAGGGCGTTCCTTCAACCCAGATGAATTCGCCATACATCTGGAACAGGTAATCGGGAAAACTGCCCCGGAAGATTACCGGGACCCAAAACAGTTCTTCTCCCGTACCTGTTTTACCCGTGCTTTGCGCGAACATACCGCTATGGTCCTGCGGCGTTTATCCGGTGAAACCGTCAATACCGCCCCGGTCATGACCCTTATTACCCAATTCGGCGGCGGTAAAACCCATACGCTTACAGCCTTGTATCATCTGGCTACTTCTGGCGCAAAAGCCATTGAGTATTCAGGGGTGGGCGAGTTGCTTAAAGCGGCGGGTTTAATAACTATTCCCGAAGCCAAAGTAGCCGTTTTTGTGGGCAACGCATGGGATCCTACTGAGGGTAGAGAGAACCCTTGGCTTGATATTGCCTGGCAGCTTGCCGGGGAACAGGGTATCAAAGAATTGGGGGTATCAGCGAAAACTGTTCCTCCGGGAACAGAAGCGTTAAACCGCCTTTTTAAGGCCGCTAACAAACCGGTGCTTTTATTGTTTGACGAAGTTTTAAATTTTCTTAACCGCCACCGTTCTATGGCGGAACATTTCCATGCCTTCATTCAAAACCTGACTGTTGCTGTTACTGGAATTACTAATGGAGCAGTAGTAATCAGCCTTCCCCGCAGTCAGGTAGAAATGACCGATTGGGATATGCAATGGCAGGAAAGAATAACAAAAGTTGTCCGCCGTGTAGCAAAAGACCTAATTGCCAACGATGAAGCCGAAATAGGTGAAGTGATCCGTCGCAGACTTTTTGAAGACATCGGTCCCGAAACTACAAGAAAAGCAGTTGCGAAAGCTTATGCCGATTGGTGTTTTGATCGCCGCGCCCAGCTTCCCCCGGAATGGACTTCTGTTGACACTGCTTCTTCCGAAGCCAATGCAAAAGAAAATTTGCAAAATCGTTTTGAAATTTGTTATCCTTTTCATCCTGCAACACTCTCGGTGTTTCAGCGTAAATGGCAAGCCCTTCCCCAATACCAACAAACTCGCGGAACCTTGGCCATGCTTGCACAATGGGTTTCCCATGCCTACCACGACGATCACGAAAAAAACCGACGACGACCGCTTATTACCCTCGGCTTCGCTCCACTTGAAGTTCCCGAATTTCGCAGTGTGGTACTGGGCCAGCTTGGGGAACCTCGCCTTCAAGCCGCCATTGATTCCGATATATCAGGTACTCAATCCCATGCTAAAGCCCTTGATGCCGATACTACAGGCAGTTTACAAGAAATACATCGCCGAGTGGGAACTACCATCTTGTTTGAGTCATCAGGCGGCCAAACTGATAAAGTAGCACATCTGCCGGAATTATTTTTTGCCCTCTGTGAACCGGAAGTTGATACCACTTCCATTGATACAGCCGCTTACAAATTAGAAACCAAATCCTACTTTATTCGCAAAACAGGTTCAGACGGGTATAAAGTCGGCTATCAGCCAACCCTAAAAAAAGTAGTTAATGATCGCCGCGCTTCACTTGATGAAGAAAGCGAAATAAAGCCTACGATGAGAAAAGAAATCGAGGAACATTTTAAGAAAAATGCAACCATACCTGTTGTTTTTTATCCTCCCGATGCCGCAGCTATTCCAGATTCCCCCAGGTTGACGCTGGTAGTAATTGATCCGTCACTTGAATGGACGGGTGATGATTCGCTACGTCAGAAAATATCTGAATGGATGTGTAATCGAGGTACTTCTCCACGGCTTTATCCCGGTTCCCTTATATGGTGCGTTAAAAAGCAAGGCCGCGATATTCAGGAGAGCGTAGAAAGCTGGCTTGCCTGGGAACGGGTCAATCGAGAATTAAGTGATGGTACTCTAGGTAACGACTTTAATAAAGATGAGCGGGCCGAAATTCGGACAAAAATCCTCTTGGCAAAAGACGCGGTAAAAGATGAAGTGTGGGGTGCTTATCGTTATACCATCATCTATGATACAAAGGAACCAGACTTCCTCAATGTTATTGATCTTGGCGCAGGCCATTCTTCCAGCAGTGAATCCCTTTGTAGCAGGATTATCAATGCCCTAAAATCAAGAGGAAATCTCAACGAAACCGTTACAGCAAGTTATATTGAACGTAATTGGCCTCCCGCATTAAAAGAATCCGGGGCATGGCCGCTCTCAAGTTTAAGACAGAGTTTTCTGAACGGTTCTCTTACTCGCCTAGTTGATCCCGATACCGTTTTACGTTCTCTTATAACCGAATTTATTCGACGTGGAGAATTTGGTCTTGCCTCAGGCAATAATTCCGATGGTACATACAATCATATTTGGTTTGAGAAACAAATTGACAGTTCGGAAGTGTCTTTTGAACCGGAAGTGTTTTTATTATCAAAAACGACTGTACAATCGTTAAAAAAAGTTGAACCCCAACCTGAACCAATAATTCCGGCAAAGAACTTTCTTACAGCAGATACTCCCATATCTCCTCAGCCACTTATAAGTGATTCTCTTTTTCCAGATATGCCCGCTGCACCGCTAAAAAAGAATGTACGAATAACCGGAAAAATTCCCCCGGATACTTGGAATCGTATTGGTTTGAAAATAATACCAAGAATACGTTCTGGGAATGATTTGCAGATCAATGTGGCGATTTCTTTTTCTGTTGATAAGAACCTTGTCCAAGGGCTTGAATCAGAACTTAATCAGATTATTGATGATGTTGGGCTTTCCGATGGTTTGAAGGTCTTGAAGTATCCATGACTAAACCCGACCTGCGCAAAACCATCGCGGAATTAGCTAAAATGAATGTTGATCTTGAAAAGAAAGGCGGCCCATCAAAAGCAGGCAAACTGTTTGAGCATATTTTGGAGAAAGAGCAAGAATTGCTGGAGAAACTTGATCTGCCCAATACCCCATATTATCAAGGTCTCTTGCGCTTTGATTCAATCCCGTGGGAAAAAGAAATTGACGATCTTATAAACCTACTGTATCGTGAGATCGAAAGCCAGAAAACCAAAGAGAAAAAATCGGACATTAAGCTGTTGATAGAAGCTAAGAAGTCCAACCGGGACCCAATGTTCATACTGCCGCAGCTTGGAATTCAAACTCATGTATATACTTTATTTGTTTATAATAATATCTTAATGTATGGTCAGGATGAACCGGAAAATATCTTATCGGAATTAAAACTTGTTAATAATCCCGACCTGCTGGAAATTACCGGAAAAATGGGGTATTCTCCTGATTGGTTGGAAAGCGCGGAAAAACAAATTGCGTTTCTTGAGGAAAAAGGGCTTAAGTATATCCGGCAATACGCATTGGATATAATAAATTATCTGAAAAGCATGGGGTTTACAATAAATGGATTTTAAACTGATAAAAGAACCTGATATCGAAGATGACCATCCGACATTGCGTTCAATCGCTGCCGCTCTGGACGCTCTATCGCCGGATCAGGAAGACCCCGTTCTTACTTTGTTTCCTTCGGAGAATATTGAAGGAAGCAGCCATCTTCAATTCCAATACTGTAAAGATGTAAAAACCGGCGAAATAGAATTGTTGTTAGGCGTTGTGATAGAAAAAGATAACTATGAAGATAAATATTATGATTACTATGCTAAAGATTTGGATGAAGTAAAGGAAATCTTTTATAACTATTTTTCCGCTCATAAATTACCGAGTCTGAATTATTGGACAGATGTGACAGAAGATTTTAAAGAATCTTTGGAGAGAATTATGAAACTGAATATTTTTAAGGAATCATTTAAAATTACCCGCACAAACGGGAAGGAAATCTATAAAGGATTTGGCTTCAGGCATCATTCTGATGTTACCCAATACTATGTCCATCCGAATAATATGTCAGATTCCGGAACAACTGCCCTGTGCCAGCCCATAGGCGAATCCCTTGTTCTTTTTTCCCTGCTGTTATCTGCAATCGTTAACGGACAGGAAACATTTGGGGATTATTTCTATGACGATGGGAAAGAACATTTTTATTTGAAGTTCAATGTCCCCGAAGACTGGCATAATGCCGGAATAATAGACAAGAGTGTATTCAGCTATAAGGCTTGTCTGGAAGAAGATAATATTATGTTTGGCGCTTATAATGAGGAAGACTCGTGGATTGATGATAAAATAGAGCCTCTCCAAAAACTGTATAAACTGCTTCCCTGTTTTGTTATTTTGCTTGCCAGAGAAATGGAATCGAACAGTGATTTCTCTTTATTGATGCATAATTTTATTGAGTCGCCCGCTGCTGATATTTTTGTAAATATCCATGAAGATTTTTACCAAAACCATAAATTCGACGAACATGACCTGAATTATTGTCAGCCGCCCTTTATCGACGTTTCAAAGTATAACTCATGTCTTTCAGCATACGAGGCTGTCAGGGAAAACAAGAAGAGCGTTCAGGAAAAACTGGACTTCGGTATTGTATCTTTTTCATCCGATAATTTTCAGCAGGAGTATATCAATTTAATCCCTTCTCTAGGTGAAGAATTTGAACTGCAGAAGGAACTTTTAAGTCTTTGTAACGCTGTGCGCTCCGGCGACTGTCGGGCTGTGCTTTTTCATGGCCCTGCGGGAACCGGAAAGACTATCGCCTGTAAATTAATGTGCCAGTCAATCGCCATGCCCACAATGGATACCGTGAACTGTACTGAAAATCTGGATGAATATATTTTGGGTAAATATATTCCTCAAGGCGATAAAATCGTCTTTATGGAAAGTTATGTAACAAAAGCGGTTCGTTTTGGCGGAGCGGTAGTCTTTGAAGAAATAAATTTCGCGAAGCCGCAATACCTTGCTTTTCTCAATTCTTTGCTTGACGACAACGGTTTTATTCGGCTTGATTCCGGCGAAGTGGTAAGGCGACATAACAATTTCCGTTTTTTCGCAACGATGAATCTTGGTTATTTTGGTACAAAAGAACTGAATCAGGCCCTTTTTAACCGTTTTAACGCCGTCATTGAACTTGCGGCGTTGCCCGACGATTCCATCCGCAAGATGCTCGCTGTTCGTGTTCCCGAATGTGTTCCTTTCATTGACAAGATGCTGGGAGTATACCATAAACTTAAAAAGAAAATTGAAAGCGAAGAACTTGAAATAGTAATTTCGCCACGGAATCTTGAGAACTGGGCAAGGCTTTCACGGCATGAAGGGTTCTTGCGGGCATCAGAGAAAACAATTATTCCCATCGCAAAAAATGATCGCGCTCTTGAGTCCGCTATTAAAGGCATCATTTATCTTTATAAATGGACATGAGGGAAAAATGTCCTTAACCGCTGAACAGAAAAAAATATTAAGCTCTTTTCAAAGCGATTACACGAGATCGGCAGAGGAACAATTCGCGCAAATTCTGACGGAAAGGTCGGATGTCAGGTTGTTCTTTATCAACGAAAACCGTTGTTTTACCGACGGCAAAAATATAACAATAGACCCATCCGAGAAAGAACTATTTGTTGATAAATATGCCCTCTTGAATGCGGAAAAACATTTAAATATGAATGACAGTATATCATCCGATCCCTGGATTGCGCTGAAAATGCAAACCAGATCATCTAACATTCATGAATCGCTTCATATATTGTATTCCAATTTTCCCCTAAAATTTTTAAGCGATAAACGGGCAAGCAATGAAATTCGCACCTTGGTTTTATCTGATATAAGTAATATTATAGAAGACGCGTTTATCGAAGCCGCCGGGTGCAGCCTTTACGATAATCTTGAGCATTATCTTTTGTGGAACCGGATTGCCCTGTTTTACACTAAAGCTGATACTCCTGATACTCTCGAACAAAAATTTGAAAAGGCGGGAATTAAAATTGATACAAAAACCGCTTATGAAAACATTGAAACTTCTGATGATCAACCAAATGAACAGTCTGTAGAAAATGATAATATCAAAAAATTCGCAAAAATCATGGTCTATCTCAATTACATGGGCTTTTTTTTGTTATATCCGTTTTTTGACCCCGGCGATCCACCAAAACCGGTACTTGAATATGTAGAAAAAACAAAAAACCTTTTTCTGGAGGGGTCGCAATGCGGCAATGCCTCAAGACGGGAAGAGTATACTTTTAAGATATTCGATATAATTGAACCGCTTATTCCCGACGATTCCAATTTGGATTTGCCTCCTTCCGTCAGATATTTACTTGATGACTTAAAGTCAAAACATTCAAATAATTCTTCTTTTAGCAATAATTCCAGCGAAGGAAAAGAAGTAACGATTACACGAAGATTATTCACAGATGAAAACGGAGAGCCAATATCATTTGATTCTCAGAAAGATAAACTTGAAAAAGACGCGGAAACATTTAAATCTGAAAAAGAAAGCTCGCAGCACTCGCAGAAGAATGAACGCTCTTCATCTGTATTTTATTCTAATAATTTTGACTGCTCAAACCTGCACAGAAACATCAAACTTGAAGTTATTAAACCAAAGATCAATTTGAATTTAAAAAGAGCGTATCAAAACATGGTATCAAAATATCAGTTGGTAATTAACTCATATTCCTCACAAATCTCCCAGTATTTAAAAACTAACATTGAAGAAAAGGAAGAAAAAAAACTGTTTGGCAGCGGCATAAGCTCAAGGAATTTCGGTGATGTCAAAAAGAGATTTTGGCACAGAAAAAACATGGTTCAGGGTATTCCTGACATTGGATTTTTATTTCTCATTGACGGTTCCGGTTCAATGGAAGGTGAACGCATAAACGGAGTTACTGCGGCAATGGTCATTATTCATGAAGTATTTAGTAACAATAATATTCAACATTCCATTGTTGAACATCGTGCTATTTATGGCAAACCCAAACTTGTCCATAATATTCTTGTTGACTTCCACCATAGAAATGAAGAAAGATACAACATTTTAAGTTTAAATGCCAGCGAAGGAACGCGGGAAGGTTTCAGCCTTTACTGGGCGGAAAAACATTTAAACAAAAATTGCTCTTCAGAACACAAAATAATAATAATGGTTTCAGACGGCGCTCCCGAACATACCTGCGATGACCCGATAGATTATGTTCCCCCGGTATCAATAAAGGACACCGCAGAGACCGCGAAAAAGATAATAAGACGCGGCACTTCCATTGTCGCGTTGGCGCTTGATAGCCCAGGTGACGATGAGTGTTATCGGCAATTAAAAATGATTTACCCGCATGTTGTTTCCTGTATTGACATAAGCAAATTTACCGGGCAATTATTGCATATCATATCCAAATTATTGCAGGGCAGGATAAGATGAAATCTCATCCTGTCCCCGATCCCCAACTTTACCGGCAAAGAGACTTGAACTCTTACAAGGTTGCCCTCGGTAGATTTTGAGTCTACTGCGTCTGCCATTCCGCCATGCCGGCTATATTAGCCAAGTGCGCCGCCCGGCTAATAAACCCACTTTAACCCCAAAAGCGCCTTAATTACAAGTGCCCGGTTTACGCCTTCCTAAATGCCTTCTTTTTTCATTTAAAAAATAGCCTGCTTATGCTATAATCAAAGGAATCTATTTCAAATAGGAGGAAAGTATGAAAAATCTAAAGTATCTGGTGCTTGTCATGGTGGCAGCTGCCGTGGTTTTTGGCGGCTGTGCCGGGAAGAAAGAAACCGGCGTTTACCTGCTCAATTTCAAGCCGGAAATTGACGCCCAATGGAAGGAAGTCGCGGCGCAATTTACCGCCGAGACCGGCATCCCCATGAAGGTCGTTACGGCTGCCAGCGGAACCTACGAGCAGACGCTGCGCTCGGAACTGGCAAAGTCCCAGCCCCCAACCATTTTTAACATTAACGGGCCTGTGGGTTATCTTACCTGGAAAAACTATTGCGCCGATCTCAAAAATACTACGCTGTACTCGTGGCTCCTTGATAAAAGTATGGCTGTCAGTTCCGGGGACGGGGTTTACGGCATACCCTATGCTGTGGAGACCTACGGCATACTCTACAACGACGCTATTTTCAGGAGATATTTTGCTCTGCCGGGACGCGCGGCGACGGGCATTAACGATGTCAGGGACATAAAAACCTTTGCCGCTCTGAAAGCCGTTGTTGAAGATATGGGCGCCCAAAAGAACGCGCTGGGAATTGACGGCGTTTTCGCCTCCACCAGCTTTAGCCCCGGCGAGGACTGGCGCTGGCAGACCCATCTTGCCAACCTTCCCATATACTACGAGTACAAGGCCAAGAACGTAGGCGATCTCGATAAGATCGATTTGACATACGGTCAGAACTTTAAAAATATTTTTGACCTGTATATCGAAAATTCCATTACCGACAGAAAACTCATCGGCGCAAAAACTGTAGGGGATTCCATGTCTGAATTTGCCCTTGGCAAGGTTGCGATGGTACAAAACGGAAACTGGGCATGGGGTCAAATATCGGGAGAAGCGGGCAATACGGTAAGGGCGGAAGACATTAAGTTCCTTCCCATTTACATGGGCGTAAGCGGCGAAGAGAGCCAGGGCCTTTGCACCGGCACCGAGAACTTCATCTGCATTAACGCGCGGGCTCCTCAGGCGAGTCAGGATGCGTCAATCAAATTGCTGGAATGGCTGTTTAATACCCCGGCTGGCAAGCAGAATGTGCTTACAAAACTGGAATTTGTCGCGCCGTTCAGCACCTTTGGAGCCAGCGAGCGTCCGGACAATCCGCTTGTAAAGGAGATGTTCTATTACCTTGACAACCCGGCGATCAATTCCGTCTCCTGGAATTTCCCCACGTTCCCCAGTCAGGAATTCAAGAATGCGCTTGGTTCCGCTCTTTTTGATTATGCCATTGGCAACTCAAACTGGGATAAGGTAAGCAGTACCTTTATTAATACCTGGGCTTCGGAAAAAGCCGCTATTCAATAGGGTAGTCCCTATTGAAAGGAGGTCATTTTGGAAAAAGCGTTAAATAAATATTTTTTGTTTTTTATCGGTCCAACCCTTCTGGCTTTCACCATTGCCTTTATTGTCCCCTTTATCATGGGGATAGTTCTTTCGTTTGCCCACTTTACCACGATGGAAGATGTGTCATGGGTTGGTTTCAGTAACTATATCCGCGCCTTCTCGAATCCGGACTTTATCAATGCCCTGGGTTTCTCCGCTCTGTTTACCGTGGTGTCGGTGATCATCATCAACGTTACGGCGTTCTTCCTTGCCCTTCTTCTGACACGGGGCTACCGGGGAACCAATGTGTTCCGCACCATGATCTTCATGCCCAACCTTATCGGCGGCATCGTGCTTGGCTATATCTGGCAGTTTCTCATCAACGGCTTTTTGAGCAAAACTTTCGGCGTTACCATAACGGTAGATCCCAAATACGGATTCTGGGGCTTGGTCATTCTGAGCAACTGGCAGTTCATCGGCTACATGATGATCATCTTTATTGCCGGTATTCAAAATGTCCCCAACGACGTTCTTGAAGCGGCAAAAATCGACGGTGCGGGCCCGATGAGGACATTGGGAAGAATCATCGTTCCATTGGTTATGCCTTCCATAACCATCACCTTGTTTATGACCCTTACCAATTCTTTCAAGATGTTTGACCAAAACCTGGCGTTAACGGCAGGGGAACCGGGCAAACGAACCGCCATGCTTGCCCTCGACATATACAACACCTTTTACAACCGCGTAGGCTGGGAAGGCGTAGGTCAGGCAAAGGCGCTGATGTTCTTTGTCATGGTGGTGATTATTTCGATGGTGCAGATTTCCATTACCAGGAAAAGGGAGGTGACAAATTGAAAGACATCAACGCTAAAAAATTTACCACAGGGAATCTCATTACCATTGCCGCGCTTTTTATTATTTCCCTGCTTTTTATCGCGCCGATACTGCTGGTACTGCTCAACTCGTTCAAGGGAAAGCTCTATGTGCTGAACGATCCGTTTGCGTTTCCCACCGCTGAAACCTTTACCGGTTTTGACAACTATACCAGCGGCCTCGTCGCTACGGGTTTTTTCAGCGCCTTTGGCTGGTCGCTGTTTATCACCGTATTCTCGGTGGCGGCAATCGTGCTTTTTTCCGCGATGACCGCATGGTACATTACCCGCAGTCCGCTGAAATTCTGCAAGGCACTCTACTTTGTGTTTGTCTTTGCCATGATCGTGCCCTTCCAGATGGTGATGTTCCCCCTGACCAAGGTCGCTACGACACTGCACCTTGACAACCCGGTGGGGATACTGCTGCTCTACCTCGGTTTCGGCTCGGCTCAGGCGGTGTTTCTGTTTTCGGGCTTTGTCAAATCCGTACCTATTGCGGTGGAAGAAGCGGCGACCATTGACGGCTGTACGCCGATCTCCGCGTTCTTCTTGATAATCTTCCCCATGCTGGCTCCTATCGCGATTACCGTGGCAATCCTCAACGCCATGTGGATATGGAACGACTATCTTCTGCCCTACCTGGTTATCGGCTCTGAATACCGCACAATTCCGGTAGCGGTGCAGTACCTGAGGGGCGGCTACGGTTCTATCGACTGGGGCTATATGATGGCGGTGATCATCATGGCGGTTATACCGATTATCGTGTTCTACTTTGCCTGTCAGCGCTATATTATTGAGGGAGTTACCG
>JGI24697J35500_11274958_pt1 | contig 24390 bp, 18 predicted proteins | sample TergutMp193P1_FD_35500 | JGI IMG/M metagenome (IMG submission 35500) | reverse complement strand
TCATAATAAAAAAGTTTTGTGAAGTAATATAGGCATTTTATGTATCTGTACCCATTGTCAAAATCTGTGTGTAATATGTGCCAACACAACTCTCAATATGTTTTGTTATCTGAAATAATACCTAGCATGTTGTGTGTGTGTGCACCTTTGCTTTAACATCTAACAGTGATTCCTGTGGTCATTTGCTCCTTACACATTGTTTTGCAGTTTAGAATCACGTAGGGTGTAACTTTGTTACTATCTGCTAATATTACCAGCGTGACACATCTTTTCATAACTTCGTATTTCAGTCATCACAGATTTTTCCATGATGCCATTGGCAGTTTAAATTTGACAGCATGTCAAAGTATGCTGGCATTTGATTGACATTTCCTGTGTGGCTCAGGATGTAGTTCATTTTCTGAAGTCCAAATACACACAACTGAAGAGTAACAAGCTTCTTGAAGTCTTCCGGTAATGTGAAGTTCTATGAAGACAGCTCATTCTTACACATCACACACACACACACTCACATGCGTGTGCTCACCAGCAGGTCTCTTAAACAAGTGTATAGTGGCAGGAATCAAGAGGAAAAAGCTTATGTGTGTTCAGTTGATGGAATCTTTTAATATGTCTAACAACAGAGGTGTCAAGCAGAAGAATATGTGGCTGATGTGTGTTCAGTAACAGAGCTGATTTACATTCATTTGGTGGTATTGCTTAAATAATTGTGCTGGAAGTCGACTATAGTTGACACACAGTGGGATGCTGAGGAAACCAAATATTCACTAAAGTCATCATTCAAGAACATTCAAAGTAATGAGTTGCCACTTCAATCTTGAGTCTGCAGAATACAGTGGGCACATAATTTTGACTTCAAAGGGCCAGTGAGTCATGAATATAACTGAGTACTCCTGAGAATAATTACCTGAGATGTGTTCAGGTAACTGTATTGTTTGGTGAGTCATGTGCAGAGTAATAGAGAGAACATGAGTAGGTGCTGTGGATTCAGTGAATGGTACTGTTTAATGTATCATGAGCAGAACCATAGATGCAAAAGAATATGAATGGCTGAGTTATGCAGTGAACAGTATTGTTTAATGAAAATCATCAGATTTTTGAGGAGCAGGAAGCCCAACACTGATATTGTATGGTGTAATACTAATATACTAGTCTGCTGGTGTCCAGCAACCTGGGGAGGGTAGGCACACTTACGTGTATTTAAGTAGTTACTGTGGAAACCTGAAGAGTATTATACCTTCGTAATGGTCTCTGTAGTTAGCATGGAAACCAAATAATTTGTATTGGTGTCTCCTGCCATCTGGAGGTCGTCCATGGAATTCCAACGTTTAGCCTCGTGACGTCAGCTGCCGTCTGGTGGCTGTATGTGAAACTCCAATGAGAGAGGGTGAAATTGGGTAGGACTGACTAACGCTACTGAAGTGTAAAAGGTATGTGAATAATTTCGATGCCAAGAGTGAAGCAGTCAAGAAAAATATTTGTTCTAAAAACATTATTTGTTTTTCTATAAAATAGCTCCACCCCAAGTGTCATCATCAGGCAAAAATGTGTGAAAGGCCAGTGGGAAACACAAATTCACATTTTATTGAAAGAGACTTCTTCCTTACAAATTACTGTTGTTACAATTATATTACTGTATTAACCACATCTAATAACAGCCTTGTATATATATAATGTAAACAATGTTCGTTCATGCTGTATTAACATCCTCTGATAACTTCCTTGATTACGTAGACCTACTAAATTATTTCTTTGGACAGTATAACTAGTACTCAATTTGGAACCCACAGTATTATATGTTTCAGTATACACCTATCTATGTGTGTTGATCATCGAACTTCTGAATATCCGGTCTTTCCCATCAGTTATTCTAGTTGTCATTTTCGTAATTTTGAGAGCCTGAATATTCAGTTTATACATCTCTGTGCTTTACAATATCTGAAATGTCTGTTCCACATTTTCAGACTTATCAACGTCTGAGAAGGTAAATGACGCTTATTCAAAACTTCAGTATCTAAAAGACTCGGCTTCTGCATTGAAGTATATACCTGTGTGAGGGTGTCAAACTTCCACCACCATCTAGATTTAGATTTAGATTTACATCAGTAATTGGATTCGAGCCCTTGCGGCCTTGATGCACCTACGCGTTAAAATGGACCCTTTGTGCCCCATAATCTGATACCATGTCAAGGGAGCCCTTTTCCTTTGCTAAAGTTCCATATGGCGCCCAGACTTAGACCTTTAATTTTCTCTGGGTCCAAGAAAAAGGAGAAAGTCTGAGTGAGGCTAGGGCTTTGCATTCACACAAAATGTGGGCTGAGGTTTCTTCCTCTGCTCCACACCTCCTACATAAGGGACTAATGGTCAACCCCAGTAAGTGAAGGTGTATTCTCAGGGTATTATGTCGAGTAAGAAGGCCAATGATAACACTACAAAAAGCTGGTCTTTGTAGTGGGACTGGGGCCCGCAATCAGTTTTCGAGCCAGTCTCTGAGTACTACTAAGACCGCGCCACATTACCAAATGCTGGTTATCCACCCAGCATTATATCTTTCTTTTTATGTTCTGTGGTAGACCCCCACGGACTGCTCAGGTCTTAGAAACTTCTGAACAGAACCGTCTGTTGTAAACTTGTCGGCAATTTCGTTTCTTCGTACTCCAGCATGTCAAGGGACCTAATTCAGTCCCACTATGTGCCGGGTAGAGATATCAATTAATGCCTTTTGGCACTGTTGTACTAATGGAGACGTTTTGGCAGCCTGAAGTGCTTTATGAGCCGCCTGGCTGTCAGAGCAAATACCAACTTATTTCTCTGGCCTAGCATTCGTTTGAATTTCATAAACACAGGCCAAGATGGTGTATACCTCAGCCTGGTAAACTGCAGCGTGCTTTCCTAGAGAAAATATCGAAAGACTGCCAACAGACTCCAGCCCCAGTCCCCTCGGTCGTCCTGGACCCATCTGTACACCAGATGATCCCTTTAACTACAGGAGGAGAACCAAGTCCTCTGGTGAACTCTTCTCTAGTCAACATAGTAACCCTCCCTTTATTTGCGTTCAAGATTAAAAGCTGGCCACATAACATCGACCCCTATATGAAATATAGTGTAGATTGCAAGTCTGCAGATTCAGTTAGCGAATCTGAAGACAGACACAAATAGATTCAGGAAGGCTGACCACACACAAGGATTTATCACTTGTATCTTTGACACCATGGGCATGAACTGATAAATATGTGAGTGTACAGTACATTAATATTTTGCGACTGTCGAAAACACTGCTAAAATCGGAAATTGGGGACCAACAGACAAAATACAAATTGTGGTAATAAACCTGACAGAAGTCACCAAAGCTTTTTACAACAGTAACCTGGAGCTTCGCGCACATGAAATTACTTGGGAAAATTTTAAAGGATAATTTTTACATCGATTTAGAGATGTAAGAAATGATCAGTATCATTTCATCAAATTACAAACAGCAAGACAAAAGCCAGACGAACCCTGCAGGAATTTGCAGTTCTCTGTAGATCATTGGTTTTAAAAACAGTTCCGCAAGGGGAAACCCTGAATTGCAGAAATTTCACTTTCAGCAAGCGGAAAGAATGTCGTTGCTCACATTCATTGCAGGATTGATAGCAAATGCTGGACAGCAGGTGAGGATCAAGCTACCTCAGACACTTGACGTAGCCCTCCAGATTGCAGTTATGGTATTTGAAGCGGAGGCTCAGGAAAAAAGAAATGAAACTTTTTATGCAAACTTGGAAAAGTGCAGTGTTAATGATGGTGCATGTAGTGAAAAATATGGTCACCCTGATCAGCAATCGTGAGTTAGCATGCAGACAGAAAGAAGGTCGAAATCTACGAGCTACAGAGCGGCAGGAAGACAGCCGACTCAGCAAGTACATCGCACATAAACGAGAAGCCAGCAGCCCGTCAGGTCCATGTGTTGTTATAATCATAGTAGACCGGGACGCTATGCTGAATACTGCTATCAAGCTACAGCAAAATGGGGAAATAGCGAGAGCCAGTTTAATCCTTCCAGATGGCAGATTACAGAAGTACCTCAGACTAACTCCAACGTGCCTAGGCAAAACAACCATCTAACTACTCCTGCAAATGCTGTCCGAAATTACCGTACAGTACCCATCCAATTGGACCATTCCATCCATACAGTACTCATACAGATTCAGGGAGTTAAACGAACCTTTATTTTGGTTATGGTTCCTGCCGTAGCATTTTGCAGCCTGGTGCTTCTGACGAACCGACGGCGCACAGATTTTGTACCATTTGGTGAATGCACTAAAATTGGGTTTATCGGCATCAAAGAAACGACAAAAAGTTAGGAGCTATAGAAAAGTCATCATCCGAAAATCAATTCCGTAGCATTTGACTTGTGTCAAATTTTCCTCGTAAACTAATGTCGCTAACAGCTGATCCAGGTCAATACCCTACTGATCCCATTGTGAGTCAATGAAGACGCATTAGTTATGAATGAGAAAGGATGAACTAGTGTGAAAAGAATAAAGAGCAGCTAATTGAAGATGAAGTAAATGTAGTAATTCTGTGATGAATGTGTGGAGTTTGCCTCCAGATACGATGCATGTCGAAACTTTCATAGTAATGATTTAAGTACCCTTGCGAAGGAATGCAGTGCCACACAGCACGAAATAAATGAAGAATGGAGAAAGGATATGAATGTTACTGCTAATAAAAGGACCTTATGTTTTACATCGACTTGTTCCAAAAATGATGCTGTCGACACACAACATACACAACAGGGACTGGACACAAGACAAATGATGACTGATGATAGGATCATAACCGCAGAGCAATTGCGCGGCAAAGTAAGTGAAAATAATAACTTGTTACCACAACAGCAAGAGGATTTGTATAACGTATTAATTAAATTTAACATCTAACAAAGCGACCCGGAAAATGCTCTAAGTTTGAATATGAATTCAAGATAGAAGGTAGCATGCCCATTAGTGTCAATTCGAGACCTACTCCATTTGCTTTAAGAGATCAAGTACATGATCAAATACAAGTCATGTTGAAAGACGACACCTTGCAAGAATCATTTTCGTCTTACATCAACCCATTGACATTGGTCGTTAGGAAAATGAAACTGCTTCGTATTTGCGTTGATGCCAGGATTAAAGTGCAGATGACTGCAGATCGCACGAAAGTGTTGCCTTTGCGCGAACTGCTTCAGAAATTTCATGGCGCAAGTTATATTACCAGCTTGGACCTAAGAAGCGCATTTTTCCAAGTTCCACTTAAAGAAACTTCCAGACAATGGGCAGCGTTCCAGTTTTAAAGTAAAGTCTACCAATTTAAAACTGTTCCGTATGGGTTTAAGAAGAGTTTATCACCATTCATTAGGGCTTTGGAAAAGGTTTTAGAGAATGACTAAATCAACAACAATTTGGTGATGTATTTGGATGATTTTCTAGTCCCTTTATCAACCTTTTCTGAACATTTACGAGTGTGATGCAAGAAGTGAAGAGACGAACTGGATTCTGATGCACGTAAAGAAGTGGATGTATAATTGAGAAGATATGAGAAGGAAAGGACAGCAGAAGAAAAGGAAGATAAAGAAACTGAGATTAGAGCATTTATTGATGTATTGATTTATTTCCTTGCAATCAATATCGTGATTGGGAAAATAAAAAATATATATAGCACTCTTCTAGAGCTCCTCAGATTCACATAAAAAATGTGTATTGTAATTGTATAGAGGCAATGAAGTAAAAAATCACATATTTAAGTACCCAGTTTAGGAAAGGGTTAAATAAAATGCCATCAGACTTAGGACAAAAGACAGGATGTGAAAAGGCTGAGAATTTAAGGTTACAGAGAAAGGAAGGTAGGAGAGGGGTAGTACTAGCTTGTAACTTGCATATTACGAGTAATATTGATATTTGCAGTAAATTTAAGCTTTGAATACTCACATGTAACCAATATAATATTGAGTGTTTTTAATTAACAAAGTTAGTTATCCTTTACGCCTGATTTGTTAATTTCCTCTTTGTGCTTATGCTTAACACAAGATATATAAGTAACGAGTGTGTGGAAGAAATATAAAATAAATGTAAAGTGAAGTGCAGGTGCAAAATGAGATACCGTGTGTGTAATAATGATACTTGTGAGGATGAGTTACAGTGTGACAGACAAGCTTAAACGGCTGTTGTTACAACATAATGACCCAGTGACAAGCGTTATTCCAGATATCAATTTACTTGTGAGAATCTGAATGTTAATGTAGTTTGTGTTCTATGAGTATTCAAATTACAACAGTTTATTCACATTTGTATAAGTTACTCGTGTATTCGTTTGTGTTTGTGTTCATTTATTTTGTTTGTTTACAGCTCAATTTATGTGTGTAATCAATTTGCTTATTACTTGTATGTTCTTTGCTACTTTATTAATTAATGCTGTTGTATTGTACTGTACATGTGCATTCAACAGTAGGGAATTTTGGGCACATAGCATAGAGGTCTAGAATTGTAAAGCACCACGAGGAAGTAGAGAAACAAATAAAGGGTACTTTTTTTGTAACAATTGTAAACCCAGGCAGATGACCTAAAAGAGGCAAGGGAAAGTCAGTGTCCCATCAGCTGAGTGTTTTACTGAACTGTCTAAGCTCCAAGCTGTATATCCAACTGCCTACGCACTTATAAGCTAAAAATGAAATACCTATAATATTTGTGTTTATATAATTGATCATGTAAGATGGACACAGCACTGAAAGCTTCAAACTTTAGCGTTGCAAAAGTTATCAATCTTTCACAGGGGAGTCTACAACTGGTGGGAACAATTATTTGGTTAGAAGGTCCAAAATTATTTTCTGAAATGTAGGAATACATGTTTCTGAATGAGGGAGGTCAGAAGCATCTGATAAGGGATAAAAAGGTCAGTGGGGTAGCAAAGAGAAGGATGGTTACAGGGCAGAGAGTGAGAAAGAGTCATGTGTGAAGTTGGATAGATAACTGAAGAAAGAGACAAGTAGAGGTTAGAATAGGATAGAAGGTGCGGTAAATATTTACAAAAGAGAATTCTAGTTAGGCATTTGTCAACGTCAAGCTGAATGGAGTTTGAAGTCTGCTGGGACAGTCAAAATTCGTGGATTTGAAACTTTTTCAAAATGTAAATCACGAAGGGGTACATACCGTATTAGTCACGGTAGCCCATTAAAAAGGTCCAGTAGAACACGTTTATACGCAGGTTACATGTGTTAAATTAAAAGATATCATGCCAGTCATTAGGAACCAATGCAGAGAAAGAATACAAAATTTTAAAGTTTTCAGCCTATTACGAGACTGCTAAATTTACAGGGGACCAACAAGACTAGTTAGGCAAACTAAAGTAGGAGCAATTTTGATACAGGAACTTCGCATATTTTAGCAAAGGAGACACAAGTTTTTCAATTGTCATAGGAGGAGGACGCGCGTGTACATCGCTTCAGATTTGGGCCAGATTAACAGACTAAATTAGATAATTAGAAATTTATAAGTACTCTACGGGGGTACAAAGTTAAATAACATTAAATTGGACTTAATGGGTATTACCAAGTTTCGGACAATATAATTTTATTATTCCTTAAAGGTTAATATGCAGTGAATACGCTACGTGAGAGAGTGATCCGTACTACGTTTAACGTATGCAATGAGAACTTGTACCAATAGTGCCCATTAACTGAAAATAAAATCAGAAATATTCTCCAGATCATCAATTAAACGAAAATCGTATTAATAGTTCATCACCACCAAGCCCATCACACTCAAATCTCGGTAGTCCCTGAAAAGTAGGTCTCATGCGAACCGAATGAGCGAGAAGGTTGAGCCGTACGGTTATAAGGTTCAAATTTGCTCAACATCATTACATGTAGATCATGGGTGCGCAATATCTGGCCCTCGTTGACCCTCCTAACTGGTCCGTGGAGTCTTCAGTGAGAAGTTAATTAAGATGTTATAGCTGTTTTTGTTTGGCGGGAGTATGCACAATGGTTCGGAGATTATGTGGGAAAAGAAATGTTGAGAATTAAAAGGCACACTCTGAGAATTATTTTTGCCTTTCATTTATTGGGATACACAACTGCTATTCTGTCAGAAGCAGCTGAAACTGAGACATTACTTTTCATTCAACCAACGTACACATTCAATGGAAAATGCTCATATACACCGTTATGTAAAAATGGCCTTAAGTGCACCAATTATGACCAAACATATCATATTCACATACGCTCACCTTCTCTGTAATACCCGGCATTCGATTTTTTTTGGGAGGGGCACAAGGGAACAAACTAGCTTGCGTCGTTTTGTATGCCAGCTCTCAGGGAATATTTATCGTGTAGGCTGAATCAGATGGGCTTAAATGTATCATCTCTAGCCTCCAATAATAGATCAATGGTTTATTAATAGTTTTATTAATTTTAACACAAAGTTTTAGTAGACGGCAATCTGTTTAGCCACGGCAGTTATGTTTAAGTTCCAACCACACAGCATACGAAACTAACCAGACTAGGGTGCAACCAGGAAAAGCTAGTATCTCGTCTACCACTAACTTCAACTTTCTCACGTGATGAACAAACTCCCACACTTGAAAAGTTTACACATGACCTACCATTACAGCCCGATAATATAGTACACCTCTGGTGCAAGACAATACAAATCCTAGCAGTCATTTTTTGCTGGAACGAAGTAATCTTCACTCAATAAAGTGAAGTGCATCTTCGTCCACCCCGTTGTAAATCTACAAAAGAGTTCATGCAAAAACTTCAGCTGGACATACTTTCATCGCTCCAAAAAACCTAAGTGCATTTTAAAACCCAGCTGTGAGAAAGTGCCAAAAAAAAACTAACATTCAACCTTCATTAATTCCCACAATTTATGTGACAAGTTGGGAATCCAACGGTGACACTGTCAACTACCTATTACAAGTTGCTATATGCCGTACATGTCAATCAAACTTGTAACTCCCTGAAGATGGCCAGGACATATGGCCAAAATTTGTACGACTTGTGTATAATAAATACATACAGCAACTAGTTGGTGGTGAAATTTGTGTATATTAGACTGTCACATGAAAGATGTACAACATTAAGTATCTTTCCCCTACTGTACTTAATGCACAGTGTGTCAAAGTATTCATTACAAGTTTTATTACATTCATTTTATCCAGACTTAAGACCAACCGGTTACCCGGCAACCATTTCCTGATACACGACAATACCAAATTTGAAACTACAGATTACATGAAACTTTTTAGTAGAAATTATGACACTAGTGTTGTGAGCAAATGTTATGGGTTCTGATAACGAATTCATTCTCAGGGGAAGGTAATTTGAGTGTTATAAAAAGTAAACGCCCTAAAACTGACTCTTCTGGGATAATGGTACTGTACAAGATGTCATTTCTTGGGTCAGAGTACATCTGCTGCCACCATTATTCACTCTTCAGACAGACGATTTCTGCTGCTGTCATTACACAATCCTTCACATACATAACATCTGTAAATTGTATTGATATCTTAGCAGTTATTCATATAATGAAACTTGTCTGAACTGCTGCTTCAATTATCTTATTTGCAACAGCCAACACTGTGCTGCCGCTGATCATAAAATTTCAGTTTCTTTAGTTCAACAGAAGATGTGGCTTCCTTTCAAGAACACAACATTTATCTTTATGTAAAGTCTCAACAGTGCAATACATATTATATTCTTCTGGAGCTGAAACTACTTTACTGCAAATGAGGCAAACAATTTTAACACACCATGCTAAAAATAATTCGTACGTTGCCATTTTTCTTGAAATACATCTCATTTTCTTTTCTTCATTTTAGGGACACACATCATAAAAGTGAAATATTTATACATTATATATTGGACAACACCAACTCCACACACATATACACAGAGGCCAGATAAGTTTCCATTCCAACACAGCTGTCTGCAGTAGTCACTGTGAGAGTGAAATTCCTTCTATTACATTGAAAATGCCACAATTCAATAAATTTCATTTCTGTCATTAAGTGTCTTTTGAGTTTATAATAATTTACAACAGTCCTAAAAACTATGACAAATCCTTAAACTGGCAGTATGACAAAGCCACATTTAACATTGCAAGAGATGGAAGTTTCCCTTACACATAAAACAACTGAATGGAGAAGCAATATGTAGCTATGTCATTTAAAACATTTGCCTATTTGCTTTGTCTTTCATGACAATGAAATAATACCTTTTAATCCTTGAACCTAAACATAAGTTCTCGAAAATTCAGAAGCTGTACATGTTCAACCTATGTACATAGTAAGCCCTGACTCACTCTGTATAGTTGGTGAGACTCCTTACGGGATACGGTTGGGGTTCACTGAATCTGATATAGTCATCATTATTTTTATATTTATTTACTTATATCTGAAGAAAAGGTCTAGACTAGTCCAGTTAATCAACTATCGATTGTTTGACCTGCTTATTTCATTTGAACTCGAATCTCATAGACTAGAAACCAACAGTCACTTTGCTCCAGAGCTATTAATCTGTGCTCTAGGTGACATCACTATGCGCAACCTCACTGATACAGCTCGCTTACTTGAATGAGAGTGTCCAACTCTGTTTGGTAAGTACAAAAATTTCTTGTATATATATATATTTTTTTGTCTTGGATTCAAGGTTTGCTTGTGTTAGGCTATTGCCCTTCACCCCATGTAATATTATGAGTGTTACATGTTGCTCCTGCATTTCAGGAATTAGCTAAACAGACTATTATTTCCTTCATCGGTAGCTCACAGGGTATCCAATTTAAAGATCTCTGGAGTAATGTCCTTCCAGCCTTCCACGTTTCTTGAATGTACCTTTACAGTAAGTTTTACACACATGGCTGCAAACTGCCCATAACTGAGGGCTAGCAATCATTTTACTTGATCAACAAATGTACCAAAAATGTTCAGCTACAAAGCTTTTAGCAACCCCCTTTACAGCAGTTGAAAACCAGGTAATTTAAAAGAACCCACCTACAAATCCTTACTTTTGACTACAATAAAATAAAATTATGAGCAAATTAATAAGCAGTTGTGTAGCTGGCCACATTCTGCTAGTAAAGTAAGATAAGTGTGCAGGCCACATGAAATAAACTGGTGGGATGCATGTTTGAAACACCCACTCTAGATTCTTCATAACTGATTAACATCTCCCACAGGAGCTCTATCGAACTGTAATATAATTAAGTTATATGCGTTAATTTCTAGCTGAACTGTAGAGCTTTCCATATCCTTTTCTTTCTCTACCTGTTACGTGATGTGCCATTAAAATAATTATATAAGCTCACACATAGCTGCATGCTGCTGAATTTGCACTAACTTACCATAATATGTACAAATTGCCTATAGGGGTAAAATTTCAATAAACAGTACCGGTTCACAGGTAGAGTTGTCAAACTGTATGCTCTACCTGATCATTTTCAGTAACACATACAAACTACTCAACAATGAGTATGTAGTTAGAGGTGTGTGTATACAGCCTACAATACAGTGCAAAACTGCCATTTTGCTAATAGTTCTTCTGACCCTTCTTGGAACATTTCAGCAGTACCAAGTCTTGGGTTCCTCCAGTAGTCAAATATCTGCACAACTGCAAACACAATGACATTCAATTTAATGTCTGAACTTATTGGTCTTATTATCTAGAACGAACAATGACAATCATTTCAAAAAGATCAGCCACAGATCAACTTATTATTAAAAGGTCAAACCGTAAGGACTTCTACTCCTTCAACAGTCTTCAGAAGGCACTATAGAAATGCTTGTCTATGATGGAATACAGAGGTTCATAAGAATACACAACTGGTTCCCATTCTGAGCCACATGAATCAAGTACACATACGCCCTATTTATGATCTATCTTAAAATTATCATACCATCAACCCCTATATATCCCCAGTGGGCTGTTTGTAATTAAAAAACCACACACATTTCACAGATCAAACATACACAAAATTGAAATCTGATAATTTCCTTGAACTTCCCAATTATTCAGATTCTAGAGATTACTTATTTACTTACTTAATCCATGGAGCAGAATCCTTCTTGAGAAGCCAACAGGTTCTCAGCTAATCAAAAAAATTCCCTGCATTTTATGGAACCTGAAGGTTCATTACCATATTCACAAGTGCCTGCCACTGTCCTGAGCCAGCTCAATCCAGTCCAAGCTGCCACATCCCACTTCCTGAAGATACATCTTAATATTATCCTCCCATCTATGCCTGGGTCTTCCAAGTGGTCTCTTTCCCTCAGGTTTCCCCACCAAAACCCTGTATACACCTCTCCTCTACCCCATATGTGCTACGTGCACCGCCCACCTCATTCTTCTTGATTTTAACACATGAACAACACTGGGTGAGGGGTACAGATCATTAAGCTCCTCATTATCAAGTTTTCTCCACTCCCCTGTTACCTCATCACTCTTAGGCCCAAATATTCTTCTCAATACCCTATTCTCAAACACCCTCAGCCTACATTCCTCCCTCAATGTGAGGCACCAAGTTTCACACCCATACAAAACAACAGGCAAAAATATTGTTCTGTATATATTAATCTTTAAATTTTTGGATAGCAAACTGGAACACAAAAGATTCTGCAGTGAATAATAGGATGCATTCCCTGACTTCAATCTGCTCTTAACTTCTTCCTGAATAGAATTTTGATTTGTTAAGGTTGTTCCCAAATATCTGAACTCTTCCACCCTTTCAAAGGAAATATTATCATTCTTTATACTGTCACTTTGTCCTGCATCCTGATCTCGAGATATGACCATGTACTTAGTTTATCATAATTTACTTCCAGTCCAGTCTCCATACTAGCAACCACGTAAGCTACTGTATTTTTCTTTACATTATGTACGCTTCCATTCAATATATTAACATCATCAGCATAAACCAGAAGCTAATGTGTACCATTTACTTCCAAGCCATCCTAGTTCACCTGAACCCTCCTAATGGCATACTCTAAAGAAAAGTTGAAAAGCAATGGTGATAAAGCATTCTAAAGTTTCTAAAGATTAAGTTTTCAAAATCACAATTGTGTGTTTCTTGTTTAGTACTGATAATCTGACCCTAAATTCTGCAACCATCAGAAAGTGGTCAGTGCCACTAAAAGATCAAATGTCAATTATACTCGAATGCTCTGTTTGTTTTCTATCAAAATGTATTTAAGACAACTGGGCATATTCCCATCAGAGAAGGTCCAAGTGCTGTGAAACTTGCATGTGAAAAAAATTATTCTTCTTCCCCCACACTCATAATTTCATGCAAATGCTAATTATTTATTTCACGAATGTTATTCTGAAAACAGGGAGAAACCATAGTGTTGCTGGCAATTTTAGGGAAATACAGTACATGACGTGTGAAGTCAGTATATTTTCATGAAGGCCAAACTCTAACTTATTGGTGGCATACAGTTTTATTCCTCTTTGCACACAAAGTCTTAAAACATCCCAACATATGTTGAATTTCTTCAACCACACAAACAAAGTTTATACAAATACAGTAAAACCCCCATTCTTCACTTCTGCAGGGACCATCTCAAGAGGACGTAACATCAAGGAAGGTGGAAAATCCAAAACTTTAAAATCATCCATTCTGAAAACATGTGGTTGGCATATAACAAAAAGACTTCAACGAGGCATTTGAAATATGGACTACTGAACATTCTTACAGTATAGGAGTAAAACAAGGCACATATATGTGTGATTTCAAACTCCCCGTTTAGGTGATAAAATCTGCGCTCTTCTGGGAAATTATGCATGGTATAATGGTAATTCTTCACTTGCATTTCAGGACAATCTAAGGTGTATAGATTGTCCCAAAACATCAGTAAAGAATTACCACCACACACCGCATAATTTCACAGAACAGCGTGAATTTCAAGGTACATGTATGTAGTAATCGACTTGCTTGTAGCACTATCATGTGTGAAGTCACACAGAACACCATGCTAGCTGGATGTATTTTATAATGATATGCAATATTTAATTATTGAACTAGTCACAGTGGTGTTTGTTTTTTATTCTTCTCTCCTGCTCTCAATCTGAATAGTTCATTTTCAAGCCTGTTTCACATTATAATATAATTGTCTTTCATATCATGCTGTCTACTTCTAGTACTTCCAGTGCATCCAAAAATGTTACTTTATTTTCTGCCACTTCCTCTTGTTCCTCTTCCTGTTATTCTTTTAGCCTGGTTAACTCCTGGTCCAACACCTCATCAGCAATCTAGACACCACACATCCCAAGAGATTGTCACATGCTGTGTGGTAATCAACCTTCACTCTACACTGCAAAATACGGAATTTGTTTTCTTCATCTTCAGGATGTTTCAGTGCAATGCCATTATTGTTGCAGAAATGATCAACAGTATGAAAAATCTTTCTTGATAGCAGTCGGAGTTATCGACATCCAGGCTTCTCCTATGACATGCAAGGCAGACAACATGCATCTCATATGTGAAGCATCTTGGAAGAGTATGCCATCTGTCAAGGCAACTGTCATTCAAATAAAACACTTTCTGTAGCTGCATATGAATGCATGTACCTGCCTGGTACAGTTGGTCAGGAAATACACAACATATATATTTCTGAGAAAACCTGACAAAATCATCCACCATATTGCTACTAGGTCTTTCAGTTGGTATCATTTTCTTGTACAGTTCTGCTTTCTAAATACCAACTCTAGTCTGTACCTAAACAATAATTCTGCTGTAGTTACATCTACACCATTTCCATTGGGTGGCACAAACTGACTGCAAATTTATATTATACCAACAAGGGAATAAGGGAATTTACCTTTCTGAAAATATTCATACGCCAGGGACAGTGAGTATGATACCCTCATGTCTGTAATCCAGCTCACTGGATAAAACCTACAGCTTTGCAGCCACTGGCAAATATTTCTGGTTTTACATTGGATTCAGTCACTTCTTTTAGGAGAGGTGCAGAAAGTACCACATTTAAAACACGCATAGAATGCTTCAGGTAAAATTCCTTTACGGATTCCTCCTCATGGAGCCATCAAGTCTTCTGGGATGTGTTTCGGTTTTAGGCCAGTGGTTCCCAATATTTCAAAGGACAGCACCTTCATCTTCAAGGGTGAAGCTACAGAAAAATATTTTTTCCTTTTGAACAGGGTTGTTTAGCTTAAACCTCACACTTGTGGGATCCCAAATGTATTTAAACTGCTCGAGGTAAAGGCTCACTGGTTTCAACATCTTTTGGTGCTCCCTTCAAGGCCACTAGCATGTTCTTGCATTATAATAATATACAAAGAAAACAGTCTTATAAAACCTTATTACCTATTACCTGTTACACGGCAGAAAGGCAGTAAGCAAGTTTTGCACTAATTTCTGTTACTTGCCACTTTCAATTTGGAATATGTGATGCAGTATAACATACACCTCACACTTACATCATAGAATAGCACTTTCTACTTAATTATAACATGAATTTCCTCACTGAGCTTTCAAGAAAACAGCATCTACTTTTTCTTCAAGCATGTGGCAATTTACAAAATTAACGCCACAAACAGCAACGGCAACAGTAAAGTCTCCTTTACAGTTCTCAGTGACAGCTGGAGCAACGTGTGAATTCCCCAAGCTGTGTCATATAGTAGGAGGATGAGTCATGGTACTCAGATCACAGCAAGTTTGATATTCCACCAGTGTACCATGGCTAACGACTGTATGCTTTACGTACATTCTCTCCCTACTCTTAGAATCAAATCTAATAAAACTTCTACTTGGTTACTCAAAATTGATCAACTACACATCCAGTTCCTCAGAAAAGCTACCCTCACAATCATCACCATCATGCCCAATACAGGTATATTTATTCAGAACAATATCACATCAAATACCTCATATATATCACATATAATCACTAATAAAACTGCTGGTCCTGTTCCCTTAATTATGAAACTGTCTGTCTCTAAGTGATGATTAGCTTTCCCTTTTCCGCAGAGAAATATAAAACTGTCCATTTTGACATCCTGTCCTACATCTTACAATATGCTAATTCTCTTGTTGCACTGCCAATGAACCACACCTACACAAACACCTGCCATTTTAAGTTGCCTTTGTACTCACGTGAGACCCCAGCCAGTATTTTGCAACATGCCAGCTTTGATGAGCAAACATCCTCCAACTCAATTTTCAGAGAATAAACCCTTATCACCCACATTTAAGTATTTATTAACTATATGCAATTAGGCTCTGTATCTTTACCGACAACATGAAGATCAGCCACCATCCATGGTGACAAGTGACACAATTAACATAGAATTATTATTGGAACATATTAAATTGAGCAAACACAGGTGAATGGTATATTGTACTTACATTGTCACTATGCATGTAAGTTATTAATTGTATTACGGTCAGTAACAAATGCAGTGTGCTCTAAATTTCACAGAAACTTCATACAGCCACATCCTCACCTGTGGGATGGTCCTGCGTATGGTGGAGGATTAGGGCGGTAATATGTGCTGCATTCCATGGATACCCTGTAAAGAGGTTTCTCAAATAGTACACCAGTATAACAAACACTGTGCCATAGCCCAGGAACGCATGATATAAGCCTAAATTAAGGCTTTCATTCACACTAGACACAGAAACATTCTGCTTTGTCCATCAGCGTTTAATGGTTGAATGAGACAATACTGTCCCATTAAATGTACTTCTTTGCATCATGCCCCCTCCCATCCACTTTTCTCCCATTAGCTCAAACAAAAGAATGAAAGTGCAAAAGAGATGGAAACAAAAAAAAATTCATTTGATCCATCCGGGTTTATATATAATACAATATAAACACCATTAAATATAAAATTTTACAACATAAATGTACTTACAACGTGCCCATTTAAAACTAACTTGAGCTGCCAAACATATCCTCATGTAACCTAACTACCAGTGTTGGGATCTTCCAATTGCATAGTCACAGGCGAAAGACTGCTATCAATCCTAAAGGGCCCATGCCATGGAAGACAGGGCTTAGCCGAATGTTTATGCCTGGCACAGCTAAACGGGTGCGTGCGAAGCCAAACCTACTTACTGATTTTAAGTCTGTGTGGAGACCTGCCCTTAGTTTTATCGGGCTTGGACCCACTGAGGACTCTTATACAAACTCTTTCTAACCACATTCCACCTTTGCCTAAGATCTTGTGGTGAACATTTCTGAGGTAGCAGTTCATGAATTCACCACTGCTTTAACAATGGTGATAGTGCCTCATGCTCATGGGTACCCATGTAAAAGCCCCTGTACCCAAACTGATTCTTCATCCCATCAGGTTTAGCGATTGGAATGATAAGCTATCAATGCAGCTTTGAGAGTCCGACTGAATCTTTCCACATCAGATGGCTGCGGAAAAAAGAGGTTTTGTTATACTGTATGCTGTATCCTCAATGTGAAACAGAAATCACAAAAAATATGTATCACAAAACACTTGGCACCATCTATAATAATAGAATGAGGTACAGAAAAACTGGCAAAGATTCTTTCTCTCAGGGCTTTGATCGCTGAGCCTGTGATCACCTCTCTCACTGGTGCCAATGAAACTAATTTGCAACACATCAACACAGTATAAAAGCATAGTGTTGCCAGCCTTTTTCCACGGAAACTTGCCTACACTCAATATATTTCTGAAAGCTCACTTGGGTATCTTTGTTGCCTGGACTCCTGACCAGGCTTACAACATTGACCTTACACCGTCTCGCTCTCTGCCTTATATCTTTAATCATCTCTTTCAAAAAAAAATGACATGCATTTCCATCTTGAAAACACTCAGATGTCCACCCAGCAACAAAGTATGAAAGCAGCCAAAAAGCAGTGGCACCATGGCTGCTGGTGCCACGAAGTTTAGAAGTCTGTTCTTCCTGGCATTACAGTACAATGTATCTTTAGATACAGGATAGCTAGCAACTTCCTTTTCCAAACAGTTCCTGGCATATGTATTGAACGTAACACACATTCTTTGTTACACATAAAGGTAAAGGTAAAGTTCACCGTGTAACAGGCCACGAAGGTCCAGGCGCGGAGGTATAGATCTACTCTTTCTTGAACATCGGCGCTAGATGGGGGTGGGTGGTCAAGGCTATGCCCTGGTTGCTTTACCCCCAGGAAACAACCGGTACCCACTGTATAGGAGCCTGGGTAGGCCCCTGGGCTGGTCTAGACAGGTGCCGAAAATCTCGCCCTCCCCCACTGTGATTCGATCCCCGGACCATCCAGCCCATAGGCAGTCGCTATACCAACTGCACTATCCTGGCCCACCTCTTTGTTTTAAATATAAATGTCTTGTATTTAATTATATGTATACAATTTTATATACGTTATAAGTATATATTATATGTGTGTGTGTGTGTGTATATGTATGTATATATCGCCTATTTTCAGTACACAACGTGAGGTAACTGTAGAAGGTGTTATGCTGTAGAATGCACATCATGGCAAAGACATGAAGTCGTTGAAATCGATAGGTTCGCACAAGGAAAAGGGAGGGAAACTTTCAGGTTTCCCAGGAATCCAGTTAGTGTAATCGTAACGTAGAACAGATGTGTCTGACGTAAAATTGACAAACTAGTCATAATGAAAATTACCTGTACCACATTTGCGACTGTTCACTTAGGCAAAATGTGACTGTGCTCATTCAACTTATCATGCATGAATATAGTTTTGTGAGAAAAGTACCTCGCTTTCAACATACTTCACCATTTTCTCTCAAGTTTGCCACTTTCTGACTTGGGCACATTTAGCAGTAAGACCATGATTTACATCTTTACAAATGTTACATTGATGCAAACGTTGCTAATTATGGCCATTATTCACAAGCCATATGACCCACTTCCATTGCCATACAGAATTCGTAAACACTGTTACCAAAAATTGACCCTTATGTGGTCCCTGAATGTAATATAATGCTAGTTTAATCTTATGGAGCAAATCCTGTGACTATTCTTTTTGACCTCCCATAGCTCTGATCGGCCAGATCCATCTATCCATCCATCCATCCATCCATCTATGGGAGCTATGTGAGGGGAACTGGGAGGGAGAGCTCCTTTACTGGGAACTCTTAAGTCTAAGTCTCATCAGTACTCAGAGACAGGCTTGAAAACTGATTGTGGGCCCTAGTCCAACTGCAAAGACCTTTTGTCCTTTAAAAGGACACAGTCCAGGGTTGTTACTGGCCTCTTTATTGGACATAACACCAAATGAAGACATCTTTACTTCATGGGGCTTACTTGTTTCCATGAGACTGACAGCAGTCACAACTCAATTTCCTGAACATCAAATGATAAATACAAAATTAATAACTCCCACCTTTTAATGGGTTAGTTTCAGTCCACTGAAGGATTTGGTCTAATCTGATGAATGCATTGCTGTAAATGTTCCAGAAATTCAAGGAAAAATGCTTAGTTCCATGTTTCATTTTGAGAAGTAATTTCCTGACACACAGCATTCCTCTGACATAAAGAAATATATCAACATGATTTTGACACTTGCATGTTCTTAACCATCACCAATTACTACATTTTCCATGTGTCACTGTATTTTGCAATTACGGTAGTTGTATTTTAGGTGTTGTCTTATTTCCTCCTCAATTTCTGGTAAAAATAAATTGTGAAAATAAAAAACTCTGTAACTACAAAATACATGAACCCAAACAAAAGTTATGAATCAAGTGCAAAGTGCCAGGTTACCAATGTTGCCAGTTCCAGTAATTTAACTGCCAGACCTAGCAAGTTTCCCTCTAGTTTGTGAAGAAATTATTAAGTCCATACCTTGGAGTACTTGTTCTAGGCAAGGAGCTGTTTGGAGTGGCAACATGTGAAAGAGATACCATTGCAGAACACTGATCAGAAGGTGGATTTGAAACCTGTCGCTGACTGGACAGAGACCTGAGAGTGCTGGTTGCTCGATGCACAGCTGTGTACTGCACCATCTGAACGGCAGGCATCTCCTTGTTGCGTTTACTTCTACAGACATAATACACATGTGTGTAATGTAACTGACAACCCTAGCAGTTAATAACATTAACTTTCATGGCAGATAAAAAATTATGGACTTAAAACAAATTGTTACATTTCTGTCATACACAACTATGTTATTTTATTTACTAAAATGACAACACGTTTCAGCCTAAAAGACCATCATCCAGTCATCATTACAAAAACTCTAAAATAAGGTGTAATGTAGTGCAAATTAAGCTCATGATATGGGATACCATATGAATCACACAGTTTATCTAAAACTATATAAAAATCATTGGGTTGGTAATGGCCTGGCCTGTAATTATGTTTAAGTTGTGTATCAAAGGTTGAAATGAGATTTTTGTGTGTTTAAAATTTTTTATTCTCTTAGAACTTATTACTGAGACACGAAATTTTCACAGTTTAAAACAGAAACATTTTAAATCACAAAGTGAAGTTATGGTTATATGTAGACCTTTATACAATATTCCAAAGAAGGCTGATTTGGAATTACCCCTCATTTTAAAACCCACCTACAACAAAAGTTATACTCCTAAACTCTCAGACCCTCTGCTCCATAGATTACATTTTGAACATCCAAATACTTATAACTTTCCAAGTTCCGTGAAGTACCGAAAGTTCTGTCACACTGCTTGTGTAGGTCCATAAAAATAAACACAAAGGAAGATGGTAACCGACCAACCCTATTGACCAATCAAACAAACAAATAAATAAATAAATAAACAAATAAATAAATAAATAAATAAAGCCAGATGAGGATAAGATTATTGAGTAGCACAGTGGTCCTGTGTGCCATTAAGTGAAGAACATAACTATGATCTCAACTTTCCAAAATGCTGAAGTTCAGACAGTAACAAACAGGAGGCAAAAGAAACAGAAACCTTTGTGTGAGATTCATTATAACAGGTTTGTGTGTGTGATTCATTATAACAAACACATGGCAGGTGTTGATAAGAAAGGTCAGATGCTGCAGATGTACCTAGCAGAGGATGAGAATAAATAAAATGGCACATTAAATTGTTCAAAAGGCTGGTCAATGCCACACTTCTCAATTATCTAATCATAAACAGCAGATTTCCACGATAAAACATGTCTACCAAACTACATGCTATCATATTCCAAAAGACTACAATCTGAACACTCACTACAATGAGAACTTCAAATCTCAAATAAAAGACAGGTAAAAATTACATTTTCACCTTTAACAGCTGTAAAGGAAACAATGCCCCATGTCCTACTAACATGAAAACAGTATCCCTCAAAACCATTAAATTTTTAATATTTTGTATACTATAAAGACAGGTCTCTTTTTGCCATATTTGTGTAAAAGGACTGTCTGTGTATAACAGATTGTCTGAAATGTAATTTTAGTTAAAATGTCTGCTTATTAGGGGTAATTTTTCCACACAACACGGTTGTTATTTTTGGAGCAGTCACAAATTATTTACTTGTGTTTTCAAGCAGCATTCTTTCTTCATTCTCAAGTGACAAAATTAAACAAATGCACACACACACACACAGAGGCCCTTTCAAAAGTCCCTGCTCTCTCATGAGACCTTTTGTAAAATCCACACCCCCTCCATCATGGTATTTCACCAGGAAACTGCTAGTGAAAAATATTAGTTCAATAATTACAATGGTAACAGTTACATTACATTACATTAAAATTTACTTACATCTGTGTGCTCTGCTTTTAAAAGTTAGTGTTAGTGGGTCTTCATAAATGAACTTTAGTGCAACATAATTCAGCACATGGGGTTAGCTCATTAACGCATGTTGCATCCTGGAAACTTTAATCTCATTCTTGTTTTCTTACTTTTAGCAAAAAACACAAGGCACTGAATTCTCTCACATTCCAAAAGCCAGTGTTGGGTGTGTTTTGTGTTGAGATCTTTTAGTTGCCTGGTGAATGGGCTTGATTTCCCTGTCTTCTGGTTCTTCCTGCCTCTTGTAGTAGGTCCCTCACCAATGTCAGTTTGAACAGTCACGTGTGATTATTTTTAATCTCAAGAGACAACAATAATAAAGCTGTAGAAAATGGTACGGTCCAGACGGCAGTGCAATAGCTTCTCTGTCCATTTTCAAGTCCTTCTGCTAATGTAAGAAGAGTTAACCATGTGGCCAAATTTGTCTGTGTACTGCACGTGCCTTATTTAGTCTTGTATTACTGCCAGCTTCATAGCTTTGCCATGCTCATCACAGAAATAACTTTTTCTGGTGGAGAATAAGCCTTCATCAGTTTACATTTTGTTTCTTTACACAAAACTGGTGTCAAGTTACCCTTCTTCCTAGTCTTTATATTACCTCGCTTCAGTTTCATTTTCTGTCCAAAACTCCTTGGCACTGCTTTTCTATTTGGTCTAGGAGTCCAACAGCATTATACTGTCTTAATACACGTCATCCAATAGTGATGGAGATGAATTTTCCACATACGTGTTCTTCATTTTTAGTCCTTGCAGTAAGTACAGTTACAGTTACACTAGTGGTGTGTCACTCTGGGAGTCACATATTTCCTACTGTTGCCTGAACACACAGTCATATTGTATGTAGGCTTGTATCTCTTAGAATCATGCAGCTTGTAATTCTTTATCCCAAGCTCTGTTTCTTGGGCATATATTGTTTGAAAATGACTCAACATTCAAACAGCACATTGATTTCAACTGCTAAATGTTCAGTCGGTCAGTTGGTCGGTTAATCCGTCAATCTGGCTGCCTGCCTGTCTGTCCCTCTAGCTATCCACCAATTAATCATTAATTTTATTCACCCTTAGTGCCAAGTTGATGGCACAGGGCATGTCAAAAAGTACAAAGTTCAAGTTTGTATATGTGATAACACGTTTGTTTAAAAGTGCATACATTTACGTATGTGGTGTACATATTTGTTTAAATGTTCTGTAAAATATCCTGTATCACTGGGGGTTTAACATACATTTTATGCACTCCACTGCTTGCAGAAAGTAGCACACTAAAATTACGGTGCCTTTCTCCATAGGAGCACCTACATATCTCTTGATTTATGAGATATATTTAGCATCCGCAAGGTCAACCAACCTACATTTGAACACCTAGCAAGAAAAAAAAAAAACTTTCCAAAGGAGAAATAATTGAAAATTAAAGCTCTATGAATTAGTAAGACACATGCTCACCTACAGAAAAGAATATGTGTTATAAAAAGGATCTCAGTTCCCTCTTAGACAGTACTGCAATTTTTCAAGCTTCCTCATGTGCCATCACTATTTATTTTACAATTTCATTTCTATGTTCACTGCACTTTTTTAGAGACGCTAGTCATTCAAGACTGAATATGGAGATCCGTGCTTTGGCATATATTATGGTTACTGGTTTATGTATTTTGTTCCAAATTACCCACATTTGTTTTTATATAGCACAGTATTTCACTGTTTCAATATTTGGGAACGACCCTAACGAATCAAAATTCTATTCAGGAAGAAATCAAGAGCAGACTGAAGTCGGGGAATGCTTACTATCAATCAGTGCAGAATCTTCTATCTTTCAGTTTGCTAACCAAAAAAATAAATGTTAAAAGATATACAGAACTATAACTTTGCCTGCTGTTTTGTATGGGTATAACTTGGTTGTTCATAATGAGGGATGAATGTAGCCTGAGGGTGTTTGAGAATAGGGTATTGAGGAGAATATTTGGGCCTAAGAGGGATGAGGTAACAGGGGAGTACAGAAACTACATAAGGAGTAGCTTAATGACCCCTACTCCTCACCAAATATTATTCTGGTGATCAAATCTAGAAGAGTGAGATGGCCAGGGCATGTAGCACTATGAGGGAGAGGAGAGGTGCATACAGGGTTTTGGTGAGGAAACCTGAGGGAAAGAGCCCACTGGAGACCCAGGTGTAGATGGGAGGATAATATTAATATGGATCTTCAGAAGTGGGATGGGGGGAGGATGGACTGGATTGGTCTGGCTCAGAATAGGGACAGGGAGTAGGCTCTTGTAGATTATGGAATGTTGGGAATTACTTGACTAGCTGAAAACCGGTTAGCTTCTCAGTAAGGACTATGCTCCTTGGAGTAAGTAAGTCAGTAAGTACAGTATTTCACTTAAACACATTCAAGGCACTGGAAGTATGCAAATAAAAAAAAAAAAAGTATGTACTCCCCACATTACTAATTAATTGTGTAACTCCCTTTGACAGTTTAAAATACTTTTGTTTTGGTGATCACCACCCTAAAATTGTAAATCATACCACAAGTGGGCATGAAAATACATAAAAAGATATACTGTTTATTACCTGTGGGATCATTATGTCCTTATGAGAGTTTGTAACACAGTAACATATACTGAGTTTTGAAATATAGATATTTAATGTGTCCATCCCACTTCATTCAGT
>JGI24697J35500_11274959_pt1 | contig 24879 bp, 27 predicted proteins | sample TergutMp193P1_FD_35500 | JGI IMG/M metagenome (IMG submission 35500) | reverse complement strand
AACAGAAATGAGCCGATAATCAGATCCGGAGCATTTATAAAAACAATTCCGCCGATGGAAATGGAAGCTCCGCCCAAAACGGAAATTAAAAATAACGGAAATATTTTCATGTGGAGAAGATAGAAATCGTTTATATTTACTATATTTATTTACGGTTCAAAATTAAAGGGGGAATTCCTTATGAAAGCCAATCATTTCGCAAGAGCGATGATTTTTGCAATCACAGCGTCAGTATTTTTTGCCTGCTCCGAAGGCTCGCCAAATGGTTCGGGTGACTCCAGCGATAGCAATAATAATCCGAGCAGCTCCAGTAATAATAGTAGCGATAGCAATAACAATCCCAGTTCCGGCAGCAACGGAATGGTGGATATAAATTCCCAAGTGTATCTTTTTCAATGCCGTTCCTCCGATGACTCTTGTTCTCTTGATATTCCTTATGAGGGCAGTGGTAAATTGAAAGGTACATTTTTGAGCAGTGATGGCGAACAGGAGTTGGGTATGATGGATATGGGTACGGTTAATAACGGCAAAATAGATTTGGAATTCCCTACTCCGGAAGAAGAATTCCAAAAAAAAGATTTTGAGATTAGGCTTTACCAAAACGATGTATTTATCGGGCGTTTATTCCCGCTGGCTGCTAATTTCTCTCGTGATAATCATTTGATTGCTATGTACTATTATTTCCCGGAAGATTATCAATATATAGATACTACTGATAGGTCTCAAGAACATGGCGTGATATTTATAGATGATGTTGATGTTAGAATGGGCTGGAATTTAGTCTATGAGAAAGACGAATATAAGATTATAGATGGTAAAGAAGTACAGACAATTATACATACGAGTGATACCGGTATTTTGAATGGCACAGAGTTAAGATGGTTTTTGCTTGACCCGGAGATGCATTAGCAAGGCAGTTCCACCCTGTCAATATCCGCAAAAGCGTTCTCTATCCGCTCCGTATGGTACATAGGATACATTTGCATAATGTATTCTATTAAATTTGATTTTTCCCATTTCAAAAGCAAAGAAGCCGTGTCTTCGTTTTTATATTCCGCATATTTTTCCAGTAAATACGCAAAAAACGCAATCTCGTTAGACATAAGAATCCCCTTTTATATAAGATGACTCCCGTGGGTTTCCTTTTTCCTTTTCCGCTTTATACATATCGAAAATCACAAGCGGCGACTCCCTGAATAACTTTGTGGAATAATCGGAAAGCATTTTATAGGTCTCCGAATAGATAAAATTTTTCATAGCCGTTACTTCGCTAATATTATATTCCGTGCTTATCTTTGGAATAAGCCAAGAATCAAAAAAATAAAGCATATCGCTGCTAACCCGGTTCATAGCTCTATTATCTCCCGTAAATGCAAAAAACTCAACGCCAAATCATTTTTAAACACATACTGGTCTGTTAATCTATCCGCCTGAATTTCATCCAAAGCCACAGGAGCGTATAAATCTTTGTTTTTTGCATTCATATAACCTTGCAGAACAGGCATGGTTCTGTCGTTGGCTACTGCTCCAATAATCAAATCGTAATTATCGCCCTTGTAAGTCTCCAATCTGTGTTCGCAAATAAAATCCAGCCATTCCTTGTTCACCGTCTCAAATCTCCTCACATTTAATTTTTGCATATAATTTTCTTTCAATTCGTATATATTTAACAACGTTTTCCCCGAATTTGCCCTTTTCATAACCACGCCAGCCCAGTCGCTCGCCTGTTCTTTATCGCTGGTGGTATAAAAACCCATGCCAAAATCCAATGCTCTGTTTGGAGTGATTATTTTGGGGATTTCAAAGCGAATATTTGTTCCATGATAGAGGAGCATAGCATTGAAGATAGAAAAACGCTCCTTTTGCTAGACCCAATTTTTCAAAAAAATCTCAAATTCTGCCCGTAAGGAGGCATTGCACCCCTACGCTACTTTCCCGCAGGCTTGCAAGCACAAAATCATCGGGTTTGTTGGGAAATATCACTGTAACATTTAAAGGATCCTTTAAATGCTACACCCAAATATAGAAAAAAATTGCGTTTTTGGCAAGATTTCGGGGGTAAAAAGTGTAACATTTAAACCATCCTTTAAATGCTACATGATTTATGCCGAAAATCGTTTAATTAGAGAGAAAAAATGGACGCAGATATAAAAAATTACGATTTCAGAGCCTTCTCCGCAAGTTGCATGAAGGCATTGCAGACGTGCAAACCCTCCATGCAAGTTGCAGGGACACTTTGCAGCTCTGCAAACCCTCCATGCAGGTTGCAGGGACACTTTGCAACTCTGCAAACCCTTCTTGCACACCGAAACGGGCATTTTGCACACCTGCAAGGCCTCAAAACAACCTCAAACAAAGGAGTATCACTGATGAAAATCAATCAAATCAGCCTCAATCGCTTGCGTAACGACGCAAATTTCCAGTTCCACACCGAGTTCAAGGAGCTTGCAGAGAAGCAAACGCCGGAGGCTTTGAAAATAGAGCCTCTGTTCAATGCCTATCTGCCCCTTTACGAGAAAGTGGACTTGGCCCTCAAAAAGATAGTCAAAAGCTCCATCACCGCCCAAATCCAGGAAGCGGACAAGGCGAGGGACAATATTTGGCAGGGTCTTGTGGAAACAAACACTACCGCTCTTAGGCATTTCAGCGAGGAAGTGCGTGAGGCGGCTAAACGCCTTAAAATCGTTTTTGACACCTACGGCAACATAGCCCAAAAGTCCCTGAGCGAGCAGACATCGGCTACCTACAATATTTTGCAGGATTTGGAGAGCAGCAAATATGCCTCTGATGTGGCGAAAGCGGGTCTTGGGCAGTGGGTGGCGGAGTTGAAAGCCCGCAACATAGCCTTGGCCGAGTTTATGCGAGACCGGGTTGATGAGGGCAGCGTTAAGGTTGACATTGTGCTTAGGAAGGCGAGGACGCAACTGGACGAGGCGTATTATGCTATTGCGGAGCGTGTGAATGCTTTTGTGGTGATTGAGGGAGCGGCGAGTTATGAGCCGTTCATCAGAAAGCTGAATATAAACATAGCGAAGTATAATCTTCTCGCTACGCAGGCTTCCAAGAAGCCGGGGAAGCGGGGCGGGGGGAAGAAGCCACAGCAGACGGAGGAGCAACAATGAAATTCACCTTTAACCTTAACAAAAAGGAGTTCAGTATGAGCAAAACAGTCTCAAAATTCGCATTGGTGGCAGGCGTTGTGCTTGCTATGGCATTCATCTTTTCCTGCTCGTCAGACGATGACGGAGGAGGTGGTGGTGGTGGAAACCCGCAGAGTTATAGCTACTGCATTTATATTGAGGCTCAAACGTGCTTTGTTGGCCCTTATATAGATTGTCCCGTTGGGGGAATACCTAGCAATAGCTGCCCTTACGGTGATGTTGAGCAAAGCAGTTCGTCCGATGAAACAGCGAGTTCTTCGAGCGAAGCGGAAGATCCGGGTTTCACGGCACTTCTAACTTGCACTGATTTGCCTAAGACTGGGAAGACATATGCAGAAATTAGTTTACCAATTGTAAAGTGCGGAGATGAAGTTTTGCCTAATACCGAGGATTATACCGTGGTTGACTATTTTTATTCTTCTGATTTATCATTAGGACCAACAACACCCTGGGAGTTTGAGCATAGCCGACCAGGAATTTATGAAATTTTTGCACGTGCAGTCTGTGGTGGTCGTCGGACTGATCCTCCTCAGGAAGTTAGCTGCGGAGAGATAAGTATAGAAAGCTCATGTGATTTTGTATCTGGAACTGAAATAGAGCATTACGGCAAAATGAAGAAGCAGTTTTGCGATGAGCGGGACGGCAAAAAATATGTGTATGTAGAAATAGGCGAACAGATTTGGATGGCGGAGAATTTAGATTATGCTGTGGAAGGCAGCAAATGCTATGACGATAACTGTGCTATTTATGGCAGTTTCTACAATTGGGCAATGGCTATGGTACTTCCGTCAAGCTGCAATTCATATAATTCCTCTTCTTATTGCTCAAGCCAGATACAGCCCAAGCATACGGGTATTTGCCCTTATGGGTGGCATATTCCGAACAATGCAGATTGGGACAAACTGTTCCGCTTTATAGATGGCAACAAAGGCACAGGAAGCCCTTACAAAAGCGAAACGGCAGGCAAGTACTTAAAGTCGACGAGTGGCTGGGCCAATAACGGCAATGGCACAGACGATTACGGGTTTTCGGCTCTGCCGGGCGGCTACAGCCACCACTTGAGTAATTCTTTCAGCGAGGTCGGCTACAAGGGCCGCTGGCGGAGTGCCAGCGAGTGTAAGTCCGACTGCAAAAACGAAGACCGTGGTAGTGGTTACAGTGCCACATATGTCCGAGGCATGGACTACGACATTGAGGAAGCATTCTGGTACGATAGCGATAAGCTTGAAATGATGTCTGTTCGTTGCCTGCAGGACTAAGCGGTTGGGGTGCTTGCACCCTTACCCATTGTCTGAACCATGATTCACCTGATTAAAGGATTTTCTTGATTGGTGGGAAAGCGGACGATGTAGGTTTAGGGGCTATAAATAAATATCTTTCCGCATACTTATGGTTTTGCGGTTTTTGTTATACAATTCATCATTCACAAGAAATCCATTCTTTTTATAAAAATCTAAAACACTTGCGTTATGTTCAATATCGGCATCTACAGTAAGAAAGCGGCAAGCCATGTATTTTTTATTGCATTCGCGAGCCATAGCACAAGCGGAGTAAATCATAAAAGAACCGATACCTTTATATTTTTCTTGAAATTCACTATTCGCAGCAAGTTTGGCCACTTTCATTGCAGGAATGGTTTTAAATGGGTAATCTAAAAAATGCAAAGATTTTTCCGTAACGGATAATTTTATCGCATCCGCTATCAAAGACATATAAGCGATAATTCTGTCAGTTTCTTTCTCTCGCAATAATAGTGTAAATGCTATATGGTCTTTCTGTGAACGCAAAGCATCAACTTTTAAATATTCGTTATATTCCGCAACAGAACAATCAAACCTCGATAACCGGCTCAATTCAAATAACTTTTCAAAAGAGAAAAATGTAAGCCCATTTTCAGGTGTAATCAAAGCGTGGCTATTCATATTATTTAATCATGCTCAAAATAAGTTTGTCGTTTTTTTCAAACTCAGCTAATTTTTCCGGGTTTGGAGAACTGCGGACCTCGGCTATAACCTGCCGGATAATATTTTTGTCACGGATAACAGTTGCCTGTACCGGTTTAACTCTAACTGCCATAATTGCCTCTGATAAAATCTATTACAAATATAGCAAAAAATCCGCAAAAACGGACAAAAAAAATAAACATTTGCAATTTTGCAAACATATGTTGACGTTTCTTTTTCTAAATTCCCTCCATGCAAAACGAAACCCTGACCACAAAAGAACGGTTAGCCATTCCTCCGCAGAAAATGCCGGAACTGGAACCCCATGTACGGGCAAAGAACCTTTGCGAGGTAGCTACCGGCTATTCCAAAGAACAAGCTGTTACAGAGGCGAAAAGATGCCTCAACTGCAAAAAATCGGGCTGCATAGATGGCTGCCCTGTTCGCATAAATATCCCCGTGTTCATCAAATACATAGCAGACGGCGATATTCAAAGCGCAATAGATACAATAAAAGAGACCTCGCTTTTGCCCGCCGTTTGCGGCAGGGTTTGCCCGCAAGAAAAGCAATGCCAAAAAAAGTGCGTTGTTGGAATTTCGCTGAAAGACATTGAAAAATCCGTTGCGATAGGCAGGCTGGAAAGATTTGCCGCCGATTGGGAAAGGGAACACGGAGAGGTTAAAATTCCCAGCGTTAAACCGGAAACCGGCAAAAAAGTCGCCGTTATAGGCTCCGGCCCTGCGGGTTTGGTTGTAGCCGCCGATGTTCGCAGAGAGGGACACAGCGTGACCATTTTTGAAGCCTTTCACAAACTCGGCGGCGTTATGCGCTACGGCATTCCGGAATTTCGCTTGCCCAATTCCATTGTTGACGAGGAAATTGAGACCCTTAAAAAAATGGGTGTTGAGTTCAAAACGAATTTTGTGGTTGGCAAAACCCGCAAATTGGCAGATTTGTTCAAAAAAGACGGCTTTGATGCGGTATTTGTGGGCAGTGGCGCAGGGCTTCCGCTCTTTATGGGAATACCGGGCGAAGACCTGAACGGAGTGTTTTCCGCAAATGAATTTTTGACAAGGGCAAATTTGATGCGTGCTTATGAAAGCGATGCCGACACTCCCATTTGGGAGGGGAAGCAGGTAGCGGTTTTGGGTGGCGGAAACGTGGCTATGGACGCTGCGAGAATGGCTCTGCGTTTGGGTGCGGAAAAGGTTCGTGTAATTTACCGCAGAACAGCGGCGGAAATGCCGGCACGGGCTGAGGAAATTCACCACGCAATAGAAGAAGGCGTTGAGTTTTGCTATCTGCAAAATCCCAGCGAGATTTTAGGCGATGAAAGAGGGTTTGTCCGCGCCCTGAAAATAGACAGGTATAAACTCGGCGAACCGGATAAAAAGGGCCGGCCTCGCCCTGTGAAAATAGAGGGAGACTTTTTTGAGTTGCCCGTAGATACGGTTTTGGTAGCCATAGGCAACGGCTCCAATCCCCTGATTAGCCAGGGAACGCCGGAATTGAAGGTGAACAAAAGAGGCAATATTGAGCTTTCAAATCCGGAAACAAATGCTACGCACATGGAACGAGTATTCGCCGGCGGCGACATTGTGCTGGGTGCGGCAACCGTGATTTTAGCAATGGGTGAAGGTAGGCGGGCCGCTAAGGGGATAAATGAGGTTTTGCAGCAACCTCCCCCTTCCCCGTAAACTCCTCCACAACCATTTTATATACACATACATTTTTTAATTCATCTTCAGCAAAGCTATGAACCGTTTCCATTTCTGTTTGATGCTTTATAATCTTATTCAATCCATTTACTTTTTCATCAACACTTTCCAATAAATCCCATCCGTAATTTAACGGCACAATATACGGCTTGTTATTCTCCGACAAGCCAATCCTGCAAATCTTGCATTTTTTTATTATTTCTATTTTTTTGCCAATGTCCGTGATTTCCTTGTCTTTTCTTCTCATTTGCAATGACTCCTTTGTAGCCACTTCTATAACAACGTGTTAAACAATCTGTCACCAGTATCGGGTCCTTTCCCATCTTTTACAACTGATACTTTTGAACCTTTAAAACTATTTTTAGAAATGCGAATAGTATATAATGATTTATCTTCAAACTTATATACTGCTTTTTCAGAAAGAACATTTGATGCAAAGAAAACTTTTTTATTATTTTTCATAGTTTGTGAAAGTTGTATTATACTGTCACCTGTGTTAATTACGGCATCTACTAATATTATATCATTTTCAAGTACTTGGGTGTAATTATCCTTTTCTTTATTCCAGTGTTCTTCATTATAATGAAATAAAATAGATGTTTTCATGCCTAATTGTTCTAATTCATCAGCAATTCCCATACCAAAACAAAGACCCGCACGCATCATTATGATTACGGTAATATCACGCATAGGTAAATCGTGAATCATTCTTTTTGCTAAAATATTTCCTAATTTATAATGAGCATCACGCAGTTGTAATCCATATACTCGTGAATCACTTTTACACACAGTAACAAGCAGTTCAATCTCGTTATTTTTTTCCATATCAATAGAAATAATACTCATTAAAACAAGCTCCCTTTAATAACGATATCATCATAATATAACTTGTTATATTTAATTTGCATGATTTCGGTTTTGTTTGTTTTAAGATATGTTTTTATACCTTCATTGATTTTATCTTGAGCAGCAATAAACCCCTTGTCAGCTTCGTTAAGCATGTCAATATCAACCATAGAATCACCGACAGCAATTACATACTTCCCTTTTTTATGCAATAATTTTACCAAATAGTATTTTACAGCTCTTGAAACAACAATTTTGTCGGTTTTAATATTACTGCCACCTGCAATAACACAAGGAAATCCATACTTCTCTCGTATTTTCTCCCAAGTTCTCAGAATACCGGAAGTAATTCCTATGGTTAAATAATCAATGCCATTATGCTTTATATCTTCAATAAGTGGCATATTCAAAATTGCTTTTTCCATAGCATAGGAACTTGCATTTTCATAGATAGAAATGTCTTTTTCCGAATATAGTTTCGCTGCTTGAAAAAATTGATATGATGAATAATGTTCGTTAAAAAAAATATTTTTTAATTTTTGTTTATCAATATCTATTGAGGCACAAAAATCATAAGTTGTGTCGTTGTTTGAAATAGTACGATCGCAGTCAAGAAGAATTATATTTTTGTATTTATCAATGAGTTTTTGGTGTTTAGAAATTATATATTCTGCAATATTTTTCGAGTTCAACAATATTTTTCGGGTTTCAAGAAGCAATGTCTCAAAATAATCAATACAGTCTTCGATATTGTTGTTCAATACAATAAATTCCTTATCATGATTAAAACACATTTCTCTCAATGATTGTATCTCAAATTCTTTCCATACGTTGATTTTTTCTTCAGTCATAAACGCAACATTTTTCTTTTTCACATCTCTATTAGCTTGCTTGATAATAACATCTGCTGGTGTATCAAGATAAAAGAAAATATCATTTGTATCTTTGTCTTTCTCAGTAAAAGCGATTTCAAAAATATCTTTATTATAAAAACAATAATGAGCATCAATTATTTTATGTTGATAGTCTCTTCCCATTATAGCAAACTCATCATAGAACATAAGACGAAGCTGTTTCTTTTGATTTTCATTTGTGTCTTTTAGCGGAATCTCAAATTTACTATTTGATAATCTGTCTAAAATCCCAGAGCCGTTCACGTGAAATAATGTTTTTGCCATTTTACCATTAAGATTTTCAAGTAAACGTTCAATTAAGTAATTTTTCCCGGATCGAGATACACCATATAATGCAATATTCATAAAGTACCTCGATTCAAAATGTGCTTATTATAGTAGCATTCTCCATCTTTTACAGGTTTTATCTTTTTTAACATATTTGACTCAACTTCAAATAAATCAGTATTTATATCTGCTATCTTATATTTGTCATCTTTGTAAAACCTACAGCAAGGATATATACCTTGTTTTGTTATGAAAATATTAGTGCGTCCAACTCCGCATAGTTGTCCATAGGTACGACAATCATATTTTTTTTCCTTTCGATTTTGGCGAAAATCAATAACTGCTTTATCATGAACAAATTGTAGAAAATCTAAAAATTCTTGATGAGTAATAGTTAAATCTTGATCTTCTACTTCAATAAGTTGGCAAAAATTCACTTTTTCAAAACCATGTTCAATAAAATAATTGAGTACAGATTTTTTATTATTTAAAGTTTGGCGGCTTATAGTGCAATTCAAAATAGGTTTTTCTTGAAAAATATCCTCATATAATTTTATTCCATCAAATGTTTTCTTATATGCTTCCTTGCCGTAATTATGTAATTCTTCATAACCATCCAATGAAAAATTAAGTGCTATCCGATGTTTATTATTGTAAAAAAAAGCGAGCATATCTTCATTAACAAGTGTACCGTTAGTAATAGTGTAAAATGTAAATATGTTATCAGTGTCCTCACGTTTAACATATTCTATTATATATTTTATTGTATCGAAATTCAAAAGTGGTTCACCGGCACCGACTATTCCCATTTTAAACATGGATAAACCGCCTTGTTTTGAATAATCAAGTATATTGTGTATAATAATGCTAATATCATCTTCGTTTAACATCTCATCATTGTTAATACGATTCATTTGTCTAAAATTACAATAACGACAATGCAAATTACATATATTGTTAATTGATAAGCAACCTCTATCTATCATTATTTTCTCTCCTTAAAAAGATTATACAATTCTACACTATTCTTTTTGTTGGGTTTTATATGTTCGACCGCTTTTTTATTTTCGCGGCAACGAATATGTATATCAGTTCCGTCAATTAACAAAGAGGCAATATCTAGGTGACCTTTGATACAGGCTTTTATTAATGCTGTATATCCGTTGCTATCCTGTTGATTCAAGCAAGCACCTTGCTCAATAAGAAATTTCGCACTATCATAAAAGCCATGCCATGTGCAAACCATAAGCGGCATATTTCCATTGTTATCTCCTTTGCTACCAACATCAATATCAGCTCCGCTATCAACCAGTAGTTTCATCATTTCCAAATTTCCCATTTGAGCCGTATGAAGAAGAGGAGTAAATTTGTATTTGTGATTATCATGGCAATCAAGGTCAATATGAGTTTTATATTCTTCTATCAGGTGACGAACCGTTTCAATATTTTTTTGCCGTATCGTCTGAATTAACGGAGTATAGCCTATTTCTGGATCTACATAATTAATATCGATTTCCGGGTCATATTTTATAGACTGTATTCGTTTCCACTCTTTGTTTTTCAACAAGGACATAAATTCATGCGTTTTTTCTGCGTTGTAAAAATTTTCATTGTCAAGAAACTTGTCCTTGTATTCTTTGTAACTCAATAAAAAAAGATTGCTTTGCTTTTCATTGACTAAAAACGAAAAATATATATCATTGGCGAATAAATATATTTTATCAGCAAAGCTTCTGGAAGCACGTTCAATGGCAATATTTGCAATTTGAACATCATTTTTTTCGTTGATATTTTTTGACAAAGTAGATTGCACAATACATTTTTTACTTTCGTTTTTAACGTTATCAATAAGATGCATAATCATAGCAGATTGCCGTCTAAGCCAAGGTTTTGCGTTGTCTTTCTGGTGATTTAATTCATCAATAACAATCTGTGGAATAATAACTTCATCAAATTTTTCGACAATTTCTTTGATAATGGCTGGACGTTTAACAAGTACAGAAGTGTCAACTACAGCTATCTGTTTTTCATTTGTTCCATTATTGACCAAGACATCAAGAGACACATTAAATACCCGTGCTAGGTTAGCAAGTTGACTTGTTGAAGGTTCGGCTGTACCACGTTCCCAATTTGAAATTACCGGACGGGCAATATGCAATTTTGATGCTATATCCTCTTGGGACATATTTAGCTTCTGTCTTAGTTGCTTAATATTGCAACTGACATTATTCATTACATTTAAACTCATTTTGCGTTTCTTCTCCTTTGATAACGTAATAATAATATACTAAAATTCTATAAAAAAGTAACTATTTTTTTGTTTTGTAACAATTTTTTACATATGTAATACATTCTTACGGAGGCTAAAATTTATGATTTTACTCATATAAGACCAAAAACATTATGGAAATCTTCATTTAGTAACTAAAATGAACACCTGATGCACAACTACCGGTAGAATTTTTAGATAGTGGAAATACGTTCCTATTTTAACTTTTAACCCTCCATTCCTTAATCTTCCTTTTCTTATGGTCAAAACTGACCCCAATTTTAAACAAGGTTTTCCTCTTCCCCTTCCAAGGAGTCAAATATTCCCTGCTGTCTATCTGCTTCAACGCTTCCACTGCTGTCCCTTTCAGTTTGAATTCAAAACAGTAAACAAACTTAGGCGTTTCCAAGATGCTGTCTATCCTGCCCGTGGCTATCTGAACCTCGCTTTTGCATTGAAAACCGAATATGTTGAAAATTATGTGGAATATGGTTTGGAAATATTTTTCCTTGGGTATGGTTATGGAATAGGGAATTGAGGCCATGAATGGAATAAAGCCGTCCGCTATTATCTTTTCCGGCTCGCCGGCATAGAGCCATTTAATGACATTCGCAGCGAAGCTGCTTTCCGTTGTCCTTGATATTTTTAAATATTTTATTGCGAGTTCATTTATAAACGCAGATTCAACTTCTTTGTTCGGATAGCCAAGCGCAAATCTATTAAGGTCCTTTATGTAATCTTTAATTGTCAAATACCCGCTTTGATACAAAATAGGAATGGCTTCCATATTGTCCGAATCGTATCCTTTGAACTTTTCCATTCCAACGGAAAAATCTTCTATATTTAAGATATCAATCTTTTGGCTATCCAGCAAATCTATCAAATAACTCGGCGAACCGCTCTCAAACCAAAAATGCTGAAAATCACCGCTGTCAAAATGCTTTTGCAAGCAAAATGGATTATAGACGGTTTTTGGTTCCTTGGTAAATCTGTATCCGTTGTAGGAATCTTTCAGCTTCTCAATGTATTTCTTTTTCCCGCCATACTCCTTTGCCCACTTTTCAATGTAATCCGCAAAATCCTTTTCCAGCTCCTCTTGCGTTATGCCGAGCAAGGTTGAATATTCGGGGTCTAGGGTTATGTCCGTGAGGTTGTTCAGGGCAGAAAATACGCTCACCTGTGCAAATTTGGTTATGCCAGTTATGAAGGTAAAACGAAGTTGCCCTTCCGAGCCTTTTACTATCTTGTAAAAATCGCGCAAAAATATGCGGACATCATTGAATGCTTCTTTTTTGTCTATAACGCTCAAAAGAGGGTTATCGTATTCATCTATTATAACTACAGCAGGCTTACCGTATTTTTCTTCTGAATTAAGAATTAAAAGCTTAAACTTGTCGGACAAAGTTTTTCCTTGCAAATTTACACCTAAATTTTTTGCATTCAAATAAAATTGTGTATCTATTGCACTCTTGCAGCCGCTTAATCCTTCGCTATAAGCTCCCTGGCTCATATCCAGCCTAATCACTGGATATTTTTCCCATTTCCATTTTGTTTTTGAAATCGCCAAGCCTTTGAATAAATCTTTTCTACCATCAAAAATTGATTTTAGCGTATAGCATAAAAGCGTTTTGCCAAACCTGCGGGGGCGGGAGAGGAAGAATTGGGTTCTTAAACCTGAAATCATTTTGTGAATAATATCGGTTTTGTCCACATACAAACCATTCTCTTTGCGGATATTTTCAAAAACCTGTCTGCCCGTGGGGAGTTGCTGCATAAGAGAAAGATAGTAAATAATTTATCACAGCACCAACACCAATGTTCCAAGCGTAATTAAAATTCCGCCGATGATGGTTTTTAGGGTTACGGTTTCTTTTAGAATTATAAAAGCCAAAAATATTCCAAAAACCAAACTGAACTTATCCACAGGCATAACTTTTGAGGCCTCTCCGATTTGCAGAGCTTTGTAATAAAAGAGCCACGAAATTCCGGTTGCAATTCCAGAGAGAATCAAGAACAGCCAGCTTTTATTGCCGATGGCTGCAATTTCGCTGTGTTTGCCCGTAGCAAAAACAACACCCCAAGCGAGCACCAAAACCACAACCGTTCTAATTGCCGTTGCCAAATTTGAATTTACATTTTCAATTCCGATTTTCGCTAAAATAGAAACCAGCGCAGCAAAAAGCGCAGAAAGCAAAGCATATATTACCCACATAGGTATATAAGGTAGAATTTTCTATATCTCCCGTCTATAAATCCTTTTCTATCTGCGATAGCTTCCATTCGTGCAAAAACCGCAGGGCATATTGCTGAATGCCCTCAAAGTAAGTATCTATAAACTTCGCAAGTTCCTTGCCTGTATAACGGTAATGCCAACTTTCCCAACTGTAGCCTGTTATTTCTTCATAACCTTGGGGGTATGAAAGGGACCAGCCAAAACGCGAGGCGTTAGCTGCAATCCAGCGACCTTCGGCTGTTCGCGCGAATGCGTTTGTAATGGAGCCAAAGTCAATAGTAAGCCCCAACTGGTGCTGGCTGTGCCCCGGACGGGCAGATACCCTATCCGCCGCCTGTTGGCCCGATTCCCTAACCTTGCGTTTGTAAACATTAACCTGATAACTGTACGGACGATACGTAGACGAAACGGTAAGCGTCAGCTTTTCGCTCCTTGCGGCGGCGGCCATCTCTTCAAGCGAAGCAACGGCAGCGCTTCTGAGAAAAAGACCGTCCCTGCTTACCCTGTAGGAACCATTTGCCAGTTTTACCAAGTCATCAGGTTCATAGTTTTCCGGAAAAGAATGTTCCTTGTCTATGAGTATCCAAAGATACGGGTCTTCCTGCAAAATGCTATGAAGAGCCTGAATAAAAGCAGAATCGGCGGCTATGCTTTCCTGTATTTTTAAAGAGATATTCTGTGGCAATTCGGCGTTGGCTAGAACATCGGATAAAAGTGATGATTCACTGGCATTTTCGGTTGATACCGTTGCAGACTGGCCTTTGCGATCCGAGCAACCTGTGAAAAACAAAATTGCCGCTGCAAAAAGCAGACAAGGAACTAGCCGCAGATGAGGTGACTCCATTTGTTTTCCATCGATAAATAAATATAGAAATAAATTTGCTGGTTTGTCAAGGGGAAACGGTAAAAAAACAAAAAAAGATGAAAAAGTGCCGAATACGCCCTATAAAAACATATATCCTAACCCTCAAGCAAGTTTATCAGTATTTTTCTATATTTATATTCCACTTTTGGCATGTTCGTCTAGTGGCCTAGGACGCTGGCCTCTCACGCCGGTAACACGAGTTCAAATCTCGTACATGCTATAACTCCCGCTATGCCCTTTTACTCGGACGAAACAATCAGGCAATTAAAAGAGGCTACAGACATAAGCCTTGTGATAGAACAGTTTGTACCCTTAAAGCGGGCAGGCGGCGGAAAATTTTTAGGGCTGTGTCCGTTTCACAACGATAACAACCCAAGCATGAATGTGAACCCGAACATGGGGATTTACAAATGCTTTGCCTGCGGCGCGGGCGGCGATGTGTTCAAATTCGTTATGGAACACGAAAAAATGGATTTTCGCTCTGCGATGGAATTTGTGGCGAATACGGTAGGCTTTGTTTTGCCCAAACTCTCTCAGGCACAAGATGAAAACTACGAAGAAAAAGATTTGATAAGAAAAATAAACGAAATTGCAAATTCCTGGTTTAAAGAACAACTGTCAAAATCGGACTTTGCAAAATCCTATTTGGACAAAAGGGAAATAGCGGCAAAAACGAGGGATTTATTCGGGCTTGGGTATGCACCTCAAGGCGGATTTTTGGAAGTCGCAGGCAAAAGCGGGTTTAAGCCGGAGTTTGTGGTAAAGGCAGGCTTGGCCTCCGAGAAAGATGGACGTGCGGTGGACAAATTCAGGGACCGGCTGATGATTCCCATACGTAGCTTATCGGGTGCGGTTCTCGGCTTTGGGGGGCGTGATTTGAGCGGGAGCAGCCCTGCCAAGTATATGAATTCCCCGGAAACATTGATATACAACAAAAGCGAAATCCTTTTTGGGCTGCACAACAGCCGCAAGGCCATATCAAAAGAAAATTCCGTGATTTTGGTTGAGGGTTATTTTGATGTGATATCCATGTTTCAAAGCGGGGTGGAAAATACGGTTGCCATTTCCGGCATTGCGTTTTCGGAAATTCAGGCAAAGCTGCTTGCGAGATATACTAAGTCTGCATATGTGAGCTTGGACGGAGATGCCGCAGGGCAAGCAGCAACGGAGCGGTGCATAGAGGTTTTGCTTACTCAGAGTTTTTCCGTTAATGTTGTGGACTTGACGAGCGAGAGCGGAGAAAAAACAGACCCCGATTCGCTTGTGAGGCAGGGTGGAGCGGAGGCCTTTAGAAAATGCCAGGGCAAGGCCAAAAACTGGCTGAACTATCTGGCAGACAAAAGCCCGCTCACTAGTTCAGAAGAAAGAGCCGCTTTTGTTTCAAGAGCAAAAAAGTTAATCGCTTCAATGAACAATGCCGAACTCAAAAACCAATACTTGAATTTATTGAGAGAAAGGTTCGGAGCGTCTAAAAATCTGCCTGTTTTTCAGGCAAGAAAATCTTTTGCGCAGGAACCACCGGCAGCTCAAAAGGAAGAAGTCCCGGAAATCCCCTGGAATTCCTTGCCCAGCAATGAAATTTGGCTTGTAAGCTCGATTTTCAGAAATCCCGAGCTTCAGGGCGGGGCAATTCAAATCTGCGACCCCAGTCTTTTAACTTCCCGCTGGCTTGCCGAGCTTTTAGATTACGGCTATGCTCTTTACGAGGAAATAGGTAAAATAGATTTGAAAATACTCTACGGCAAATTACCTCCCGCTCACAGAGAACTTTTAACCCGTTTGCCGGAAAAGCCTTGGACCGGCGAATCTGCGGTGATGGACTTTTCAAACGCCGTCCTTAAACTCCGAATTTCGCATTTTAAAACCGAATTAAGGGAAACAAGGAACAATTTTGAACTGTACAAGGAAATTCAAAGTAAAATAAAATATTGCGAAGATTTAATAAGACGGGCAAAGGATGGGGAAAATGTTTTGGAGTTTTTATAGCGAATGTTGACAGACTTACTATTTTCTATATTCCATTCATCAAACCCAAAAGGAGTTGTCAAAATGGCAAAAATCAAATCCGTAGTAGGCCGCCAAATTTTAGATTCGCGCGGCAACCCGACCGTTGAAGTAGAAGTAACGCTGACCGATGGCTTTGTAGCCCGTGCCGCCGTTCCCAGCGGAGCAAGCACCGGCGAATATGAAGCATGTGAACTGCGAGACGGCGACAAAAAGAAATACCAGGGCACAGGCGTGCTTAAGGCCGTAGCTAACGTTAACGGTGCCATCGCAAAGCTGCTCAAAGGAAAAGACCCTTTGAAACAGAAAGAGCTTGATGCTGCAATGATAAAACTGGACGGCACAAAGAACAAAAGCAAACTCGGAGCAAACGCCATCCTTGGAGCTTCCATGGCTATAACGGTTGCCGGTGCCCATATCAGCAAACTGCCGCTTTGGAAATACATCGGCAAACTGCACGGCACAAAAAAATTCATCTTGCCTACACCCATGGCTAACATTGTCAACGGCGGCAAACACGCAGACAACAAAATTGACTTTCAGGAATTTATGATTATGCCCGTTGGCGCAAAATCCTTCTCCGAAGGCTTGCGCTGGATAGCGGAAATTTTCCACGTGTTAAAGGGCCTGCTCAAAAAAGACAAGCAGGCAACCTCCGTTGGCGACGAAGGCGGCTTTGCCCCCAACCTCACCAATGACGAAGCTCTTGAATACATAATGAAAGCCATTAAAGAAGCCGGCTACAAACCCGGTTCTCAAATCGCAATCGCCCTTGACTGCGCGTCTTCCGAACTCTTTGACGAAGGCGGCCGTGAAGGATATAAATTCTGGAAATCCGAGCCGGACAAACTTTACACCGCACAGGAAATGGTTGCAAAGTACACCGATTGGGTAAAAAAATACCCCATAGTTTCAATTGAAGACGGCCTTGACCAAAACGACTGGAGTGGCTATGTGGAGTTCACAGATAAGCTCGGCGCAAAAACGCAGCTTGTGGGCGACGACTTCTTTGTCACCAATCCGGAGCGTTTGACAAAAGGCATCAAGATGAAAGCCGCCAATGCCATCCTCATCAAGGTTAATCAAATCGGCACGGTGACCGAAACACTGGAAGCGATTAAAATAGCTCAGAAAGCGGGCTACGGAGTGATATCTTCTCACCGTTCCGGCGAAACCGAGGATTCCTTTATCGCAGACCTTGCAGTTGGCACGGGCGCAGGCCAAATCAAAACCGGCTCGCTTTCCCGCACCGACCGCATTTGCAAATACAACCAGCTTCTTCGCATAGAAGAGCAGCTTGGCAAAAAGGCCGTGTATCAGGGCAAAATAAAATAATGATTGATTAATGTTTTTATGCCTGATACCGAAATCTACTGGAATTCAGACCGCAAAATGCGGCTTGTTTTTGCTGTTTTCGGTATTACGGCATTTTTTACACTGCTTTACTATTTATCCGAAGTTCTCACTCCGTTTGCCGTAGCGTTTTTGCTCGCATATATTTTAAATCCTCTGGTAAACATTTTGCAGAAGAAAGTTAAGCACAGATGGCTGGCATCTTCCGTGGTGTTTCTTGTACTTGTTGTGATTCTTGTTGGGACAGCCTTTGTATTTATCCCCATGATAATTGAGCAATTCGGGAACTTGGGGCGTTTACTGCAAAAATACGCAAGCAGCGGTGCATGGAAAGATACCGCTATGAAATACATACCGATAAGCATCTGGGAAAAAATGCAGTATTTTTGGGAAGAAGAGAATTTTCAGCCTGTTTGGGATAAAATTCAGAATTTTGATTTGGAGAAAATGGCACAGAACCTTCTGGAAAAAATAATACCCAGTGCTACCGGCGTGTTTTCCGGAGTCGGCAAGATGTTCGCATGGTTTTTCGGTGCTTTTATGATAGCTCTGTGCCTTATATTCATGCTACTTGACTTTGAAAACATAAAGAAGAAACTATCGGCGCAAATACCACAGGAGTATTCCGAAAACATTCTGAGTATCATAAGTACTTTTGACGTGATAATGGGCAAATATTTCAGAGCGCAAACAGCTATTGCTTCAATAGTCGGTATTATTTTTGCAACCTCGTTCAGCATAATGGGGTTACCCATGGGGCTTTCGTTCGGCTTGTTTATAGGTGCGCTTAACATGGTGCCTTATTTGCAAATAGCCAGTATTCCCATAGCTGCGTTCTTGGGATTGGTTTATTCTTTGGAAACAGGTATGCTTTTCTGGCAGGTTATTTTGATAATAACGGCGATTTATGTAGGTGTCCAGATCTTGCAGGATATGATTATAACCCCTAGGATAATGGGCGGCGCGCTTGGCCTTCCGCCTATTCTAATTCTGGTGTCGCTTGCGGTTTGGGGAAAATTGCTGGGATTCTTAGGGTTTGTGCTGGCTATTCCGTTTACGTGTATTACCATTGCAATTTACAGAAATTTTAGAGGGAGTAAGAACAATGAGAAACTATGAGCTTGAAACAGAGCAAAGGGTTGAGTTTATTCGCGGCGTTGTGGAGGCTGCCGGAGCAAAGGGCATTGTTTACGGAAACAGCGGCGGCAAAGACTGTACGCTTGTGGGCCTTCTTTGCAAAAAGGCGTGCGACAACACAGTTGGCATAATTATGCCCTGCGGCTCAAAACGAAATTATGAGATAGACAAAAACGATGCCGAAAGCATAGCGCGGCAATTCGGCATAGCCACACGGCTCATAGACTTGTCCCATATAAAAGATGAGTTTGTAGGAGTTGTTGGCGAAAAGACGGAGTTGAGCGATTCCGCGCTTGCCAATATAGCTCCGCGGCTTAGAATGGCCACGCTCTATGCGGTTGCGGCAAGCGAAAGCAGGCTTGTGGCCGGAACGGGCAACCTGAGCGAAGGCTATATGGGCTATTTCACAAAGTGGGGCGACGGGGCTTTTGATTTCAACCCTATTGCCGACCTCACGGTGACAGAGATTTATGAATTTTTGCGTTTTCTGAATGCGCCTGATTTTATAATAAGCAAGGCTCCCTCTGCGGGTCTTTTTGATGGCCAAACGGATGAAAGCGAAATGGGCATAAGCTATCGCAGCATAGACGAGTTTTTGCTTAACGGCAAGGCGAGTGAGCACGATAGAGCCATAATAGAGAGATTCCACGAATCTAGCGAGCATAAACGCAAGACTTTACTATATTCCTTAAATGCAGATAGCCCTTGAGCTTGTACCTAGGACTCTGGATTCCTTTTTGGAGGAATCCAAAGCACATATAAATAATTTCCCGAAAATCAAGGCTATAAACATACCGGAACTTCGCAGTGTTGAAATAAAGAGTTTTGAGGCATCGGAGCATTTGCTGAAAAACGGAGTGGCTGCAATTCCGCATTTCAGGCTGATAGACCGCACCCTTGACGACTTGGAGGCGAAAATTGAAAAACTTGTTTCGCTCGGTTTGGAACAAGTTCTCCTAATCAGCGGCGACCCTCCCATAGATATGTTGAATTTTGTTCCAAGCGGCGTGAAAGTTCCGCAAGCGATTAAGCATTTAAAAGCAAAATTTCCTCGGTTAAAGGTTTATGCCGGGCAGGATTCCTACCGCCAGTCCTTTAAAAAAGAGCTGGACTACTGCAAAGAAAAGCTAGAAGCAGGAGCAGATGGTTTTTTTACCCAGCCGTTTTTTTCGGAAGGCATTCTAAACCAGTGGCTTGAGCAACTACAGGAAATTGAAATGTGGATAGGGCTTAGCCCCGTCACCGGAACAGCCTCCCGAAATTATTGGGAAACAACCAATCAGGTGGTGTTTCCCCCGAATTTCCGATTTGACCTGGAAGGCAACTGCATAGTAGGCAGACGAATTTTAACCCTAATTGAAGCTGCCGGCAAAAACGCTTATCTGATGCCCATAACTATTTCTACGGACAAATATCTGAATGAACTTAGAACTTTTTAACCGTAAAACGTCCTATTATCCGGTGCCTTAAGATAATTCTTAATAACTCCGACGCTGTGTCTGAATTCAGCGGATTCCTGACGCAGAGAGTTCAGATGGACTTCTATGCTTTTTCTCATCGCTATATCCTGTTTTGTCAATAGGGGGGATAATAAGTCGTTGATGGAGCTTATTCTCTCTTTTAGAAAGGCTTTTTCGGAGGCTGTTGCTGCCGGGTCTTTTTCTATTGCCTCGTAAAAACCGTTTATCGTGTTTAACTCTTGAATAGCTGACCTTGCGGCACGGCCCCTGTCTTCGGTGTGCAAGATTAACTCCTCTACATAGGATTCCATCCCGATGTCCAGCGGAGAGAGTTCCCTGATTTTTTCACCGCACTCAAGAACTTTTTTGCAGAGCTGCATTGCAGTCTCTACTCTTGAAGACAAGGATTTTACATCTTGACGCATATCAACCTACCATGCTAACATAACTGCGAGGCGTGCCTGTGGCCAGCTTGCTCGCAAATTCCCTGTTCTGGCGAATCTCTCCGAGTGCCTTTTGCCAAGACTCCCTGAGTTGCCCCATCATCTCCTGAACATCCGTGAAATTCTTTGCGATGTTTTTCATGTTGCCTTCATGAATGTGGAAACTGTAAAAGTCGTAGAGCCTCCAAAGATTCTTCGCTATGTCTCCGCCTTTTTGCATATCAAGAGCAGCCATCAGCTCGTTTAGGCCGGCTTCAACCTTGTGGCAAGCCTCTGCCTTGCGGGCAAAACGGCCGGCTTCCAAAGCCTCTTTGGCTATGCCGCACCATTTAATGCAATGGTCGTAAATCATTATGATCAATTGCCCGCGGTCTGCCGTTTCAACGGAGGCTTGGCGATATTGACCCAGACCCGGTTTGCCGTAAGTTGCGTTTTGCATAAAAAATCCTCTATTAAGGTTACCTGCGATACGTTGTTGTACTTAAAGCCGATAGCATATTTGAAGTTTGGGACTGCAGATTGGCCATGCTTCTCTCCATAGAAGAAAATTGCTTGGCAATTCTGGCGGAGTAATTATCTACACGCACTTGCAGTACATCAACCCTCTTTTGAATCTCATCAATTCTCTTCTGATAGGTTTTTTCCGATTCCTTGAAATAACCGTTCACGGTATTTTTTGCCTTCTCCACAAAATTTGTGAGCTGGCCCGCTATACCACGTACGAATGAGACCTTTGCGTAACCGGTTTCGGAACTTAAACCGGGAATTTCAAAGGAAATTCCGTTCTCCAAAGAAATTAAGTTACCACCTGTTATTTTACTTGCTAAAGCCTTGCTGTAGTCGCCATTCAAATATACGGCACCGGTGACCTTATCAATTTCATATATGCCTGTCGTGGAATTTTTATTGTAGTTTCCAACGCTGAAACCCGGAGTATCGCTAAAGCTGTTTGTGGTGAACAATCTGCGCACGCCTTCAAAATCCGCATTTATGGCCTTCATCAGTTTGTCTCTTTCCACGCTTATAGAACCGTCTCTTTGGGTTGTTATGCCTATGCGCGCCGCAGATGAATAATCCGTTTTATAGCCGTTGTCTTTTACTCCGGATATCTCGTCTATGATTTTTGTGAGCATTTGCCTCAAATTTTCGCGCAGGGAAGAGATATTGGAGTCACCGGTAAATGCGCCCGTTTCGCGCTGGCTCATTTTTCTTCCGGTGATTTCGTTGGTTTCCTCTTTCATCGTGACCTTTGCGTTGTCGTCTATGAACCTTATCAACGAATTGTATTCGTCAATAAAGGCGCTTATATTGTTCGCAAGGCCGTCCTTGTCCAGCTCCAGAGAAACTTTTATGGGCTCCATTCCGTCTTGGCTCACTTTTTTAAGAGTGAAAACGGAACCGGTTATGGTTTTGTCGTCACTGTTGCTCTGCGAGCTAACCCACATTCCGTCTATGGAATAAAGCGCGTTTTTTCCTGCGCTTATCTCATTTGCAAATTCATTGCGCTTGGCAAAGGTTCCAAGGTCTTTTTTTACATCGTCAAATATATTCTCATCATTGTCAAGATCATAAGTCGCATTAAGAGTCCCTATTTGGATTTTTATGCCGTTCAATTGGCTGAAATTTTGGTCTCCGTCCAAATCTCCCCTTAAAACTATTTCACCTGATGCATTAAGCGAGGCTGGTCTGCCGGCTCCAGCGGTTTCTAAAGCATTATTTATTTCCGTCAGCACATCGCCTATACTTTTAGAAGTTCCATCAATATTGAATAAATCAAAGACAACCCATCCACCATTTCCGTTTCCATTATTTACCGGTAAATATATGCCTACTTTATCTCCATCTTCCAGCTTATTTAGAGCCATATTCACTTCGTCAAAAGAGGTATTTGTATCTGCGACTTTGCCTTCATTTGTGAGCAAAGCACCGCTGGATGCGGCCACTTGACCGCTGCTTCCGGATAAAACGCCGAGATATTCCATTAAGCTTGTTGTGCCGGTAGAATCTTGGGTTATGGAAAAACCTTTTGTGCCGGTGTCAACGGCTGTTAAAACAAGCCTGTTGTCGCCATCCGACATCGTCATTATGCTCGCTTTAACACCTGCGCCCTCGGCTGCGTTTATTTTATTTACGATATCCTTTAAGGTATCGCTTTTGGAAATTACCACATCAACGGTCTTTTTGGTGGGGTCGGCTTTAAGAGCGGCTTCGCTTTTGGAAAGGTTTATTTTAATAGTGTCGTTTGCGCCGAAAACATCACCTAAATCACCTGCTTTAACCAAAGGCGTATTTACTGCGTCAATCTTCTTTGATGCTACCTTTTGGGTTGAGGCCAACTGTTTAACCACTAATTCGTACTGACCGGCGGTCGCCCCCTCCTTGCCGGAAATAACGGCATAATCATCATAATTTGAGAGTGCCTTGAAAACGTTGAATTTGTCCGGGGTTTCCAAAACACTTGCTTTTTGGGCTAAATTACCTAGCCGGGTTTGCAGTTCCTTGAACTTATCCAGTGTTTTTTGCGCATTATCCTTCTTTTGCAATTCACGTGTGACCTTAGCCTGCTCAAGCGCAGTGAGCTGCGCTACTATACTGTTGGTATCCAATCCTGATATCAACCCACCTACTGACATTGCTGGCATAAGAACCTCGTTTTCCTCAAATCTACATTTTTTATATCGGCATAACCGAGAAAAAACTTTAATCTTTTTAGAATATGCAAAAAATATGCCAGTTTTTGAGGGAATTGGGAGTAGGGAGTAGGGAATAGTATAGTTGCTCCCAAATTTTCTACGTTACTAGACCAATGTTTCTCGGAGGCTTGTGAGTGAAAAAAGATACGGCATTATATTTTATCGTAGGCTTGGTTATAATTGTAGCCTTGGTAATTCTCATTTTTGGCATGTTCTTTTTAAACGATAAAGACCCCCGTGAAACCTATTTGACATATTATCTGCGATTTAACCAGGTAAGCACCCTGGCCCAAGACGACCCTGTTAAGGTTAATGGTGTAAAACTGGGCAAAGTGGAGAGCATAGCTTTGCACAGGAACGGCGTTCTTGTGCGAATTTCCTTGAGGAACGACGTTAAAATACCAAAAGATTCGGACATTCGCGTGCAGAACATAGGGCTTTTGGGGGAAAGGCAAATAGGCATGCTCCTAGGGGATTCCCTACAAATGTTTTCCACGGGTGATACCATACGCGGCCAATTTGATGCCGGCATAGCCGAGGTTATGGGCATGGCCGGCGAAGTTCTGGACAGTGCGAAAATAATAATGAACATTGCGCACTCAATGCTCGATTCCACCATAGCCTCTCAGGATTTTAAAGACAGATTCCGCCGTATTCTGGCAAAAGCCGAAGACCTGGAAGACCAAGCCAGCGGTTTAATTCTGAGAGCAGACCCTGCACTGCAAGGTAGTTTGGCCAGTTTATCCAATGCCACAAAAAAGATTAACGAAATTCTGGACGAAAACAGAGTACCTTTGAAAAATCTGGTAGCCGATGCCAACGGCTTGCTGGGCCAAACCAATACACTGGTAGTAGGAGCAGACACGGCTGTGCAGCGGGTTCTGACCTTAACCAGAAAACTGGAATCAAAAAACAACACGCTCGGCATATTACTGAACGATCGCAAATTGCATGATGATTTAGCTACAACAATCCGTTCGGCAGACAGCCTTTTCCGCTTGATTATTCAAGACGGGCTGGATGTAAACATAGACTTCTTTTAAGGTTAGCGCAGTGATAAGTTGCAAACTCACAGTTCAAAATACGCTTGGCATCCATGTTAGGCCTGCCGGATATATAGTCAATATAGCAAGCGTTGCGCAAAGCTCCGTAGAGCTTGTGTATTCCGGCCAAAGAATAAATGCAAAATCCATATTGAATCTGATGATGCTGGTAATTGAACCCGGTTCCGAAGTTGAATTTTTGATAAACGGCCCGGATGAGCAGAAGGTTGCGGATGAATTAACGGAATTGTTCAACAACAAGTTTTACGAAGATGCCTCATAAACAAAACATTATGCAAAGAAAGATATTCGTTGGGAAAGCCGCTTCCCCGGGTTATGCTATAGCCAAAACAAAGCTGATAGTTCGCCAGAGATTCACGGTTTCACAGCTCAAAATTCCAAAAGAGAACACGGCAAACCAAATTGAATTTTTTCGCAGGGGGGTTTGGCAGGTAAAAAAGGAAATTTCAAACCTGCGCGATTTAACGCTTCAAATGGCCGGCAAGGACGAATCGAAAATTTTTGACTC
>JGI24697J35500_11274960_pt1 | contig 25886 bp, 26 predicted proteins | sample TergutMp193P1_FD_35500 | JGI IMG/M metagenome (IMG submission 35500) | reverse complement strand
GGGCAAATGAAGCCCTAAATTTATTCTCATTTGCTCTAGCTGCTCTGGGTTTGCGGCTTCGCCTGCCATAATTCTCGCAGGGTCGCCTGGAATTAAGTGAAGCATTAAAAACACAGCAAGCACAACACCGATAGCAACAGGTATAGTTTGTAAAATTCTTTTAAATGTAAAATATAACATAAACACCGTCCTTTCCCCACATTTTGCAGGTTTTTACCGTTTTAAGCTATCTCCCTCTTGGGGCTAGTGCTTCTCTTAAACCATCACCTAGCAAGTTTATACCTAAAACTGTAATTAATATAGAAAGCCCAGGGTATAAAACTAAGTGTGGTGCTTGCCTTAAAAATTCACGCCCGCTTGCAAGCATAGTGCCCCACTCGGGTGTTGGTGCTTGAGTTCCTAAGCCTAAGAAAGAAAGCGAAGCCGCTGTAACTATAGCACTTGCAACATACAAAGTAGATTGAACGGTTATAGGTGAAAGAATATTAGGCAAAATATGCTTTAAAAGGATTCTAAAATCTGAAGCCCCAACTGCCCTAATTGCGTCTATGTATTCAAGTTTTTTAACTTGCATAGTTTGCCCACGGGCAATTCTTGCAAACCCAGGCACAGCAAATATAGAAACAGCAACTATCGTGTTAAATGTGCTAGCCCCTAAAATGGTAATAATGCCTAAAGCTAACAATATACCTGGGAAAGCTAGCAAAATATCACAAAGACGCATTACTATAGCATCTATCCACTTTCCATAGTAACCAGCAACAACCCCTATGCTAACACCCAATATAGTGCCAATAACCGAAGCTAGAACACCGATAGTAAGACTTATTCTAGTTCCAAATATAAGCCTACTTAAAACGTCTCTCCCGAGTTCATCTGTGCCTAGTAAATTTTCAGCAGAAGGCCCGCCAAGCCTAGCAGGAATATTAACAGCTATAGGGTCGTGAGTTGCTAAAATAGGTGCGAATAATGCCATTATAATTAAAACTGCTACTATAAACCCGCCTATCAAAACTTGAGTGTTTCTTAAAACTCTAGGTATTTTTTGAATTTTAATAAAAGCCACCTCCTTAATTTTTGAAATTTTAAAATTATATGAACTAGGTATATAACAAACCTTAATAACTTTTAAAAATAAAGCTATTTTCAGCTATAGTTTTTTAAAATTATACCAAACAATTTTAAAAACAACTGCCGACAAAAAACTTGCCGACAGTATCTAATATTTATTATATTTTACTATGCCTTGCTATAGTCTGTTTCTTTATGTTTTGCGTAGTTTGCTTCTGCAGCTTCCCAGTTTACTACATTAAAGAAATTATCTATATATTCCGGTCTTCTATTTTGGCGAAGCAAGTAGTATGCGTGCTCCCAAACGTCTAAATTAATTATTGGTGTTAAATTTTGCTCTATTAAAGTATCTTGGTTAGGAGTTTTAGCAACGCTTAAATTACCATCTTTGTCCGAAACCAACCATGCCCAGCCGCTTCCAAATTGAGTTAAACCAGCTTGTTTAAGCTCTGCTTGTAAATTTTCTAAGCTGCCGAATTTTTTTTCTATTGCCGCACTTAAAGGGCTGCCCGCTTTTAATGCCGAACCGCCTTTAGTTAAAATGCTGAAAAATAAATCGTGATTAAATACACCGCCGCCATTATTGCGAATAGCAGGCTGAATAGCTTCTGGCAAGCTTTTTAAATTATATAGAAGCTTTTCTAAAGACCAAGAATGATAATCTGCATGGTCTTTAAGAGCATTATTTAAATTGTCTACATATGTTTGAACGTGCTTACCGTGGTGAATGTTCATTGTTTCTTTATCTATACTTGGCTCTAAGCTTTCTGGTGCGTATGGAAGTGGTGTTAATGAAAATGGGTAATTCATAATTAATCCTCCGTTAAATTTAAAATTATATAAATCAAAAATTTATATACAACAATTTTACCACGTTTTCTTAATTATTGCAAGACCTTTTTTAAAAAAAGGTTTTTTTATTTTTATAAGTCGAATAAATTTGGAAAAAGTCTTAAAGCCTGAATGCGTGTGCTGGCAGCCTATATTTATTTTCCTTGATTAATTAAAGAAAATGCCTTATAATTAATTATGGAACTTTTTTTTGAAAAAATTTTTAAGATTTTAATGTCAAATGGATATGCCCCCTCAAAAGCAATAGAAGACCATAAAGATGAGCCGTTACTTTCCTTTATGCGTTCGCATAAGGGAAATTGGTATGTGTTCATAATTATAAATATGGAATTAGTGCCTATGCAGCAATTCAAAATAGCAAATTTAACTTATAGCAGCTACTATTCCGGGCTCACAAAAAGAAACGGCAATGTATATATAGTTAATTTGCTAGTTACTACAAATGAAAATAGCTTAGTTAAAGCTTTTATAGATAACTTAGAACCATTTGAGCCAGTAGAGCTAAATAATATTTTTTGGGGTGTACAATTAGATTCAAAAAAACTAATACAAAATAAAAATAACCCAACAGAGCTTTTAAATATTAAAAATTTGATAAACCAAGCATTGGGCAAAGAAAAAGAAACATATATAGAAACTTTGCCGCCACTTAAAACACCGCATTTAACTTTAATAATAATCGCTTTAAATATAACTTATTTTATTCTAATATCACTAAATGGCGGCACAGGGAACAGCCAAAATCTAGTTCGCTTCGGTGCTATACACCCTGTGTATATACGCTTGCATGGCGAGCATTTTAGATTGCTAACAGCAACTTTTATACACTCAGGAATTTTTCACTTAGGCTCAAATATGCCTATTTTATATGCTTTTGGAAAAAGAATAGAAAGCCTAACAGGGTTATCTATTTTTGCTACAATATATACTGTTTCTGCTATTTCAGCTTCGCTATTCAGCTTATTTTTATCAAACACAATATCTGTAGGGGCTAGCGGGGCTGTTTCTGGGCTCTTAGGCTCAATATTATTTCTAACATATAAATTAAAAAGAGATATTTATGAATTAGACCAAAGAATGCTTATTATGTTTACGGCAGTGAACGTAATAACAGGGTTTAGCATACCTTTTATAGATGCATGGGCACACTTGGGCGGCTTTATAGGCGGTGTGCTAAGCACTTTCTTATTAATGAGGAATATAAATGAAGATAGATAAAGAACCACAAAGCGTTATAAATAAATTAAAAGCAAATGGATTTGAAGCTTATTTAGTTGGCGGATGTGTGCGTGATTATATAATGAAAATAACACCAAAAGATTATGATATAACTACAAACGCTAAACCACACGAAATAGAAGCCCTATTTGAAAAAACTATAGACACAGGGGCAAACTATGGAACTATAACAGTAATAATAAATAAAACGCCCATAGAAGTAACGACTTATAGAATAGACGGTGAATATAAAAATAACCGCCACCCTTTAGGTGTAGAATTTACAACAGACTTAATAGAAGATTTAAAAAGAAGAGACTTCACAATAAACTCAATAGCTTATGATGGCTTAAATTTTATAGACCCATTTCAAGGGAAAGAAGATATTGAAAAAAAAATAATTAAAGGTGTTGGAGAACCCTCAAAAAGATTTGAAGAAGACGCACTGAGAATATTAAGAGCAATAAGATTTAGCTGCCAATTAGGCTTTGATATAGAAAAAGAAACTTTAAATGCTATAAACGAAAAAACACACCTCATAAAAAATATAAGTGTAGAAAGAATTGCAACAGAATTAAAAAAAACAATTTTGAGCGACCATTTAGAAAATATGAAGCTTTTAAATATCATTTTTCAAAAAACACTAAATATAAAACTAGACTATGAAAAAATTATAAATACACCGAAAGATTTAATAATTCGATTAGCTCTTTTAAGCATTACGAAAGAGACGCTGAAAAATCTAAAATTTTCAAATAAAGAAATTGAAGATGTGGCACATTTGCAAAGCTCAAAAAAGCCGCAAAATAGGTATGAAGCAAAAAAAATAATTAATAAAATAGGCTTTGAAAATTTCTATAGGCTATTAAAATTACACACCTTGGAATTTGATAAAACTTTTAATGGAATAGAAAGAGAGCCAATTTTTTTAAAAGATTTAAAAGTAACAGGCAAAGATATTATGGAACTAGGTATCACAGGAAAGCAAATAGGTGAGGTGCTAAGCTATTTATTAAATATAGTTCACGAAGAGAAAGAAAAAAATGATAAAAAACAGCTTTTAATGGAGGTGTTAAAATGCAAAAAGTAATTTCAAATTCAGAAGAAGATTATTTAGAAGCTATACTAGCTCTTTCAAATGGAAAAGGCGGGGTGCGTGTAACCGATATAGCAAATACTTTAAACCTTAGCAAGCCAAGTGTGAATAAAGCTATAAAAAATTTAAAAGAAAGAGGATTAGTAACACACGAAAGCTATGGTCCAGTATATTTAACTATAAATGGTGAGTGTATAGCAAAGAATGTGGAAACTAGGCATATAATATTAAGGCGTTTTTTAAAAGATATTTTAGGGGTTGAAGAACAAAAAGCAGAAGATGAAGCTTGTGCTATAGAGCATAGCATTTCAATAGACACGATAGAAAAATTAAGCACATTTTTAGATAAACTTGAAAAGAAAAAGGGCCTTCTATAGACCCTTTTTAATAGCCCTTGCCTACAAGCTATAAAACAATAGTTCTAAGCGTTAATAACTTCTATAAAAACTTTTAAATTAACCTTCGCCTACTATTTTAAGTTCTTTTCTCTTTATAACAGGCTCGGCAACTTGATTACAACTGCCGATAAACTTACCACCTGCTTGCACTTCTAAAGTTGTGCAAGAGATATCACCTGTTATAGCACCTTCATTTGCGATTAATAAAGAACCATTAGCAGTTACATTCCCAAGTATTTTACCACGAATTATAATATTATTACAGTTAACTTCACCTTCAATAAGACCTTCAAAATCGACTGTTAAATCTGCATCTAATTCCACTTTACTTTTTATAATTCCACGAACGAGGACATTACTAGAGCCTGAAAACTTTTGACCTTCTATTAAAATGCCACTTTCAATTATAGAGGAAGTTTCAAATTCCTCTTCTTGAATGGCTTTTTTACCAAATGCCATAATTGCCTCCCTTAGTGTGTTAGCAAGCTTTTTGTTAACACTTTTTTAATGTTTATTAATATTTTATTAATAGTTATGAATACATTTTAACACATATTTACCGTTTTGTATATAGTAAATTTTTCTTTTCCAATATTTGCCATCATGGTGAAGCCTAAAATATGTTCATGAAAGAAGAAAACTAACGAGCAGTTAAGGATTTTTTTACAACCGAAACTTTGAAGCAGTTTAAAGAAAATCATTAGCATATTTTAGACATGCCATATTACATCCATAACACTAGAAACATTAAAGCTACGTGAAAAGCTGAGCCTGCCATTATAAAAAGGTGAAAAATTTCATGAAAACCCCATAGCTTAAATTTTAAAGGCGGCCATTTCAGAGCGTAAAAAATACCGCCTATAGTATACATTACCCCGCCAGCCAAAAGCAAAAGCTGCCCGCTTGGCGAAAGGGCTTCTGTTATCGGGCGGACTGCTATAATAGCTGCCCACCCCATAGCTATATAAATTCCTGCACTAAGCTTCCTAGGCATATTTATCCAAAATATTTTTAATATGATACCAATAACAGCTATAGACCAAATTGAAACTATCATTCCAATGCTCCAAGCACCCGTTAATACTATTATACTGAGCGGTGTATATGAACCCGCTATTAATACGAAAATCATTGAATGGTCTATCCGTTTTAAAAGCATTTGAAGCTTTTTAACAGGAACCCAATGGTATACTGTGCTTGCTGTGTATAATAAGATTAAACTTGCACCGAAAATTGAAAAACTTACAACATGTGCAGTTGTTGCATAAATAGCTGCAAGTGCTATTAATATTACGGTAACAGGTATTGAAAGAACCGCCCATATAAGGTGAGTTAACATGCTCACAGGGTCTTTAACTGTGCTAATTATTTTACTCATTAAAATACCTCCTAAGCTTTTTTTGGAAAAAATCTTTATAAAAAACTGTAATATGAAAATAATTTTTTTATATTTGAGCAACTCTAAAAACTTAGAATTTTTTAGAAAGATGCGTTTAAAATAGCCTGTTATTAGGTTGCCATGGCTACGCTAAAAATTTAATTTTTTATGAAACTCTAAAAAACTATACAGCGTCTAAAAGACCCTCTTTTTCCATTATGTTTTTCATAACGGTTATTTCTGCGTCTATATCTATTTTCTTTTCTTCAAAGAGCATATCTAACTGGTTTGAAAATGCTTTTTCTAATTCCTCTGCTAAGGCTTCTATACTTTTTTTAGAGCTAGTTACATTTTCGCCTGCTTCGTTATGCTTAATTAGTATTGTATATTTTTGCAAAAGCTCTAAAGTAGTCGGCAAATAATATTCAAAAAATTTATTTAAGTTTCGCCTCTTTCTAGGATTTTCTGAGATAAAAGCTATTATTTTATCGGTTGTTTGGCTTAGTTTAACTAAGTTTTTGTGTAGTTTTGTTCCATTTAGTGTTAGAGTATAGCTGCGAAGATTACTAGCAAGCTGTTTTTCTTCTGAAATATCTTCAGTTTGCAGTTCGTTTTCTTTTTCATTTACTTCTACTTTTTCTTCAGCTTCTGAAACTAATATTCCGAAACCATCTTTTTCATCAATTTTGCTAATCTTTTTAGAAGAAAGCCAAACAGAAAAGATAAATGAAGCACTTACTAAAAGCCCTATATTAATGCTAGGGGAAACATTCAAATGAAGAAAAGTGAAAAAAGTTGCCCCAATTCCTATAAATAAGAATACTATATACACACCAAATTTTTCTTCAAATGCTTTTGTAACTTGTGGTGAACGCTTCTTTATTAAACTTAGATTGTGAATAAAAGTTATAAACCTAAGCGGAGGCCCAAGTAATAAAATTAAAGGCTCCAAAATTAAAAGTGTTCCTGTTAAAGATATACAATATATTATGAACAGAGGAACTGCCATTTTCATTTTTCCTAAGTATAAATAGTTAAACCCCCAAGGGAATATAGGAATAAAGCTTAGCAAAAATAATTTTACAAATCTTATAAAGCCAAATTTTTCATGTTTTTCAACTTTTTTATAAAAATTTTGTGTAACTTCTTCTGCAAATTGTTTTTCTTCTTTATTTTGATGCTTGCCATCTAAAACACATTTAACACAAATTTTTCTATTATCTAAAGTTACTATATCTTTTTCTACAAACGAGTTATCGCAAATTGTACATTTCATAATATACCCCCCTTTATTTTGTGCCTGCAACAGTTAATATATTTAAATTAGCAAACCAAAAGTCTACATTTCTTCTGGTGCTTTTATACCTAATAAATTAAGCCCTTTTTTTAGTGTATTTACTGTTTCTTTTACTAGTGCAAGTCTCGCTTTTTTTAATTCTTTTTCGCTAGTTAGTATAGGTGCATTGTGATAAAAACGGTTAAATGCCCCTGCCACTTCTATTAAGTATCTCGAAAGAAGATACGGCTCATCTTTCGCTATTACATCTTCTAATTTATGCTCAAACATATATAATGTATATAATAAATCGTGTGAATATTCATCTTTAATAAGGGTATAGTCTATATTTTCTGTGCTTTCATCCGCTTTGCGAAGAATAGAGCACGCTCTTGCATGTGTATACTGAACTAAAGGGCCTGTTTCGCCCTCAAAATTTAAAACGTGTTCAAAACTGAAAACTATATCTTTAATACGCCCGTTAAAAAGGTCGTTAAAGATTATAGCACCAACACCAACTTGCTCTGCAACTTCATCTTTATTTTTCAAAGAGGGATTTTTTTCTTCTATAATTTCTCGAACTTTTGAAACAGTTTGGTTTATAAGGTCGCTCATTAGCACTATACGCCCCTCTCTAGTTGAAAGTTTACCCTCTGGCAAAGTTACTAAACCGAAAGGGGCGTGCTGCATATCAAAATTATAGCCTAGCTTTTCTACTACTGCAAAAAGTTGTGAGAAATGAGTAATTTGGTCTGTAGCGGTTACATATATTATTTTATCAAATTTATATTCATTTTTTCTATAAAGAATAGCCGCTAAATCTCTCGTATGATAGAGAGTGCCGCCATCTTTGCGGATTAGTAAGCAAGGGGGAAGTTTCTTATCTTCAAGCTCTACTATCATAGCACCCTCGCTTTCAACTAAGATACCTTTTTCTTTGAGCTCGTTTAATGCGGCTTGCGTTTTATCTATATAAAAGCTTTCACCCAAGATATATTCAAATTCTATACCTAATCTTTTATAAACTTTATCAAACTCTTTTAAGCTTATTGCTTTAAAGTATTGCCAAAGCTCGGTTGCTTCTTTATCGCCTTGCTCTAATTTTACTGTATATGAACGGGCTTCATCGTTTAAGCTTTCATCTTCTTTCGCTTCCTGCGTAAATTTTGCGTAAATCTCCATTAAAACATCTATTCCACGTTCTTTAACTTCTTCCATAGAAGAATATTTTTTAAAAGCGACTATTAATTTACCAAATTGAGTGCCCCAATCACCTAAATGGTTTACACCTATTGTATTATAGCCTAAATATTTATAAATATTTCTTAAACTACCCCCTATAACTGTTGACCGCAAATGCCCTATATGAAAATGCTTTGCAATATTAGGGGAAGAAAAATCTATAACGACAGTTTTACCGTTATCACTTTTTTGCTCTAAGCTTCTTTTTAAAACGATACTAGCTAAAACGTCTGTCTTTATGAAAAAATTAACATATGCATTGACTACTTCAATTTTTTCAACTAGTTCAAGCTTCCCACTAAGGTTTTCGGCTAGAAATTCGGCAAGCTGAGCAGGGCTTTTGCCAGCATTTTTTGCGAAGCGAAAGCAAGGAAAAGCAAAAATAGTCTTATCTTTTGGCTGCTCTATCGTTTTATATATGTTGCTTTCTTCTTCGTTCAATATTTCGCATATTTTTTTTGCTAAAACTTCTTTAATGTTCATTCGTTAAACTCCGTAAATCTTTAGTTTTTTATGTTCCAAGCTAACTTTTATAGGAAGCTTTGGACCTCTCTCACCGTCCACATTAGTTTCAAAGTCTCTTTTATTTTCCAAAGATTCTATTTTTATATTTCTATCTTTAAAATAAATTACACGTTCGTCTGTTAAGTGTTCGTCCATCATTAAGCGTATAAAAAGGGTAGGTATTGTAGCGGGTCCTTTATTTACAACGCCTATAAAATCAAATACGCCATCTGAAATGTCTGCATTTTTTACTAATTTATCAAACCCGCCTGCAGCACCACTGTTTAAAGCTAATAAAAACAAAAATTCATCTTCATAGACTGTGTTTGAAGTAGTTACTTTTAATCGCATAGGCTCTAATTTTTGAAACATTTTTTCTAAGCCTTTAAAATAGTAAGCCATATTTCCTAAAGCACTTTTAGCATGTTGGTTAACATAATTTGATACATTAGTTAAAATTCCAATGCCAAAAACATTTATAAAAAATCTATCGTTTGCGAAGCCTATGTCTATTTCTTTTATATTAGTATCTCTAATGAGTTCAGCTGCTGAAGAAAAAGAACGCTCTATGCCTATCTTCCTTGCAAAATCATTAGAAGTGCCTGCAGGTATTATTCCGAGCACTGAATTTAATTTTCCGCTAATTATTGCCGAAGCAACAGTATTAATAGTACCATCACCGCCTGCAGCAACTATTGTGTGGTATTCATCCCGCTCTAATTGCTGCATAAATTTTTTTATTTCAAGCAAATCATTTGCTCTAAAAATACTAATATCATATACAGGCGATAATATAGAAAATACTGTGTCTAACTCTGTTTTAAATGTTCCATTTCCTGCTGTGTGTGTATAAATTAGCTTAAGTTTTTTCAAAGCTCTATTTTTCATAACTCTATTATACACTTTTTTTATACATTTGTATAGAGACTAAACCTTTGGTTTACAAATTTTCTTTTACCAAACAACGGAGTTAAGTTTATTTTAATTGGAAACTCCCTTTAGTAATTTTTGAAAAATTTCAAGCCTATCGAAAACGAAAGCTGCCAAAAAATAAACGCATAGCAAAAAAAATATGGCACTAACGAACTTTGCTAAATATGGTCTTTTGCTAAGATTTACAAAAGTTTCAAATAAGCTTTGTAAAAAAGCGACTGCCATAATTTTTGCGAGTAAAATTATAAATTCATTCATAAAAAAGTATATGAAAATTTTTAAAACTCTTTACATATTTTGAGTAATCAAAAAAGTGTAGATTTAGTTTATCGGAGCTTGAAAATTTTTGAAAATTTTTGATATATTTTTATATAGCCACATAGCAAGTGGTCAAAAGAACTTTTTATGAAAAAATTTAATACTATACATATATAAAATCAAATCTAGGAGGTTTTCCATGAACATAAATAAAACTATACAACCATTTGTAATAGAAACTTTGAACGAGGAAGAATATGAGGGCAGCCCACTTTTAAAAGGCTTTTGCAAAGAATATTTAGCACAGCTTGTAGATAAAGTTGAGAATAGTTTAAAAAATAGTTTAAACGATATTGAAGAAATAATTTTAGAGAGAGAGGGAAATAAATTTGAGAGACCTAGGTTACTAAGAGCAGCTATAGAATCTATGGTAGTTTATGAAATAGCAAACAACAGAATATAAAACACCTTGCCTTATGATAGATAGCACAAATTTTTTGCTATCTATCATACCGCCTGGCGGCGGAGCATAATGCCCAAGTTTAGCTATACCAAGGCTTTAATTTGGATACATTGCTTAAAATCTTTTTGAACCTGTAGAGGAGACATAATGCCCAAATTAAGCAGAGTTCTTTTTATAGCTTTCTAAAAAAATTAGAATCACGGCAATATCTGCAGGGCTAACGCCTGAGATTCTTGAAGCGTGCCCTAGATTCTCTGGCATAATATCGTTTAATTTTTGCCCTGCTTCTAATCTTAAGCCGTGAATTTTTGTATAGTCAACTTCTTTTGGCAAAATACGATTTTCCATTTTTTTAAATTGCTCAACTTGTTTTAACTGCCTAGTTATATAACCCTCATATTTTATTTGAATGTTTACTTGTTCTTGAACATCCTGCGGTAAGTCTGGCCTATCTTTATCAATTTTGTATAAAAGATTATAATTAAGCTCTGGTCTTTTAATTAGTTCTGAAAGCTTTATTCCTGTTGTTATATCTGGAAGATTAGCTTCTTTCAAAATATTTGAAAGCTCGCTGCTCGGTGCTATATTCACTTTTGAAACTCTATTTAACTCTTTTTCTATTTGCTCTTTTTTTTCTGTAAATTTATTGTATCTTTCAGTGTTTATTAAGCCTAGTTCATAGCCATAATGTGTTAGACGAAGGTCTGCATTATCTTGCCTTAAAAGTAACCTATATTCTGCACGGCTAGTCATCATTCTATAAGGTTCTTTTGTGCCTTTAGTTACTAAATCGTCTATTAAAACGCCTATATAACCCTCTGAACGGTCCACTATGAAAGGTTTTTTGTTATCTAAATATAGAGCCGCATTTATGCCCGCTATAATGCCTTGTGCCCCTGCTTCTTCATAGCCACTGCTGCCGTTCATTTGCCCTGCAAAAAATAAACCTTTCACAGCTTTAGTCATAAGACTTAAATTTAGAGTTGTTGCATCTATTGCATCATATTCAATAGCATAGCCAAGGCGTACTATGCGGCAATTTTCAAGCCCTGGAATAGTTTTATACATAGCCCTTTGAACATCTTCTGGAAGAGAAGTGCTCATGCCGCCTATATACATTTCATTTGTATCTTCACCCTCTGGCTCTATAAAAACTTGGTGGCGTTCTTTATCACGGAAACGGACTACCTTATCTTCTATAGATGGGCAATAGCGAGTACCTGTGCCCTCTATTTCGCCTGAAAACATAGGCGAGCGGTGAATATTTTCCATTATAATTTTGTGCGTTTCAGCATTTGTGTAAGTTAAATAGCATTCTATTTGGTCTTTTTTTATATCTTCTCTTTTTGTGCCGAAAGAAAAAGGGACAACTTCTTCATCACCATATTGAGGCTCCATTTTTGAAAAATCTATACTGCGGCGGTCTATACGAGCAGGCGTTCCTGTTTTAAAGCGATACATTTTTATTCCGATTTTTTGAAGACTTTCACTTAAATCATTAGAATTTTTAAGCCCACCTGGTCCAGAATTTATACTAGTATCTCCATAAATGCAGCGAGAGCGAAAATAAGTGCCCCCGCAAACTACAACACTTTTAGAAGAATATTTTTGCCCACTTTGCGTTATAACGCCTTTCACTTCACCATTTTCAACTAAAATTTCTGTAACTTCATCTTGCATTAAATATAAGTTTTCTGTGTTTTCAAGGGTCTTTTTCATCTCACGAGAATATTTATATTTATCTGCTTGTGCCCTTAAAGAATAAACAGCAGGCCCTTTAGAAGTGTTTAGCATTTTACTTTGAATATATGTTTTATCTATATTTCTGCCCATTTCCCCGCCAAGTGCATCTATCTCTTTAACTAAATGCCCCTTAGATGTGCCACCTATATTTGGGTTGCAAGGCATTGAAGCGACAGAATCTAAACTTATAGCAAAAACTATAGTGCTTTTGCCCATGCGTGCCGAAGCTAAAGCAGCTTCACACCCAGCATGCCCAGCCCCTATTATTATAACATCTGCTTGTTCTGGCATAATTCCTCCTTTCTGCTTTTTTTAAAAAAGCTTAGCAAAATCTGAAAAATAAGTAAATAAATATTTGATAATATGCAGCTCTGTATCCCCATTATATAATTAAACCCTATTTACCTAAGCAAAATTCACTGAATATTTTATCTATTATACTTTCTGAAAGCTCTTCGCCTAGAATTTCGCCTAAGGCTTCATAGCTTTGTGTTAAATCTAAAGATATAAATTCTTCTGGGCTATTTAAAAGTATTGCTTCTTCTGCTCTTTTTAAAGCTTCTAAGGCTAAAAAAAGAGCTTCTTTATGCCGCATATTTATTAAAGTTAGTTCTGTAGTTATATTTTCGTTTAAATATTTTTTTGTAATCTCTTTATGAAGCTCGCCTATATCTCCATTTGCTGCACTTATTTCAACAGAATTAGAAAGGTTTAATTTAATTCCTAAGTCTGCTTTATTTAAAACTATTATGTGGTTTTGCTCTTTTACTAGCTCAATAAGTTCTTTATCTTTACTAGTTAGCTCGTTTGAACCGTCTATAACTAATAAAATTAAATCTGCTGAGCTAAGCTTAGCAAAAGCCATATCTTGCCCAATTTTCTCTATTTCATCTACTGTGTCTCTAATGCCTGCTGTGTCTATAATATTTAAAGGGATATTATCTATATTTGTGTTTGCGGTTATTATATCACGAGTTGTGCCCTCTATATTAGTTACTATAGCCCGCTCTTCGCCTATTAAGGCATTTAAAAGAGAACTTTTACCAACATTAGGCCTGCCTAATATTACTGTATCTAATCCGTTTTTAAGAAGACTATCCCACTTAGAATTTTTAAGCAAATTATTTACTTCAAAAAGAGTATCTTTTGTTATTTGCTCTATTTCATTCATTTGAGTGAAGTACCCATCTTCTGGGTAGTCTATGGCTACTTCTAATGTTGCTATAGCAAAAAGGAGATTAGAACGCATTTTTTTAATTTGCTTTCCAAGCTTTCCATCTAACACGTTTAAAGAAAGCTGCCTGCTAATATTTGACCTAGAATTTATAATGTCTATTACTGCTTCTGCTTGAGAAAGGTCTAGACGACCGTTTAAAAAAGCTCTTTTCGTAAACTCGCCCGGCTCTGCCATCGACGCACCATTTTTAAGAAGTATAGAAAGAACCGCCATAGCACTAACATCACCACCGTGGCAGTTTATTTCTACCATATCTTCTTTTGTATAAGTTTTTGGGGCAAGCATAACCGAAACTAAAACTTCATCTATTTTAGTTTCACCATCAACTACAAAGCCATAATAAATTTTATGGCTTTCAAAATTTTTAGATATATCACCCTCGGGTGTGGTATGTCTTAAATTATTAGCAAGCTCATCTTTATTAAAGTTATCTCTTATGCTATTAGCTTCAAATTTATTAGGGTTCTCTCTTAAATTACTAACAAATTTTCCTTTAACGAAAACTTTATTTAATATAATTAAAGCCAAAGGACCACTAAGGCGAACAATAGAAATCGCACCGGGACCTAAGGCTGTTGAAATTGCTGTTATAGTATTATTTTTCATCTGTCTTATAAATAGTTACGTAACGCTTTGGCTCTTCGCCTTGGCTTTTAGTATAAACATCTGGATTTTTTTCTAAAGCATTATGAATTACACGCCTTTCACGGGTGCTCATCGGATGTAAAATATGCGGCTTGCCAGTTTTTTTAACTTGTGCCGCCCAAGAAGCAGACTGTTCTATAAGTTGGTCTCTTCTTTTATCTCTATAGCCCTCTATATCTAATTTTACAGTTCTTTTAGATATTTTATATTTATTTGCAACTAAGGTTGATATTCTTTCTAAAGAATCTAACACCCTGCCTTGTTTGCCAATCAATACGGATGCATCTTCACCATAAATATTAATTTTAACGCCCTTTGAATTATTTCTTGAAATTTTGGCATTTAAATTTAATTTTGAAACTTCAAAAAATTGTTCTAAAAATTTCAATACTTCTTTTCCTGAATCAAATGTTACTGTAGCTTTAATTTTAGCTTTCTTTTTACCGAAGCCAAATAGACCTTTTACAGGCAAAGTTAAAACTTCAACTGCTACAAACTCTTTAGGGAAGCCTAAATCTTTTATTGCAATTTCTGTAGCTAATTCAACAGTTTCGGCTTCTTTTTCTACTTCTATTATTTTTCCCATATTAATATCATCCTATAACTTCCATATCTTTTGGTGATAAAATTTTATCTAACGTTATTTGTTGCACTAATTGAAATAAATTTGAAACTACCCAATAAAGCCCTAAAGCTGCTGGTGAAACGAAAGTAACTACAGCCATAATAATCGGCATCATATACATCATAGATTTTTGAAAGCTTGCCCCAGGGGCATTTGGGTCTAAAGGATTTTTTTTCATCATAAACTGGCTCATAAAGAAAGAGCTGACAGCAGTTATAATCGGGAGCAAAATAGCAGGCCAATTAAACCCTGCAGAAGCCACCATATCTATACCTAAAAAAGTTTCCATATTTCTAGTAACTTGTATTAAACTCTCAAGAGCTGGCACATAATCTTGGCTTATTTGTGAAAAATAAAGCTGCCAGTCTTCAAATGAATATGTGAAAATTAATCTAATTACATTGTTATCTATAGAAAGCGGCAATTCATAATTAGGGTTAGGAAGTTTAGAAAGCCCTAGTTGCTGTATGTTAAGTATAGGGTAATACCAATTTTCTATGCTTTGCATATGAGAAACTAAATTTCCATAAGCTTCATTGAGCCTAATTATATAAGCAAAAGGGCTTTGAAACATACTGAAAAGAGTTATAAATATAGGCCATTGAACTAAAGCAGGTATACAACCAGCTAAAGGGTTTGCTTTTTTTTCTCTATAAAGCTCTTGCAGCTCTATATTTTTATTTCTCATATCATCTGGAGTAATCTTACCTTCATACTTTTTATTTATCTTATCAATGTCCGGCTTTAGTGCTCTCATTTTCATCATACTTTTATGCTGTTTGATTGCGAGTGGAAGCAATAAAATACGGACTATTATAGTAAAAAATATTATAGCTAAGCCTAGGGCGAGCCCTGGTGCTATAAAGTAAAAAATATTGTATATAAAATCTAACACGAAACCGAGAAGATTTGAAATAGGACCCACTATAACACCGGGCTCTTGGCGTATTACATTTGCATTATTAAAAAACAAAAGTTTTCTCCTTGAAGTTATTTTTTGGGAACAGGGTCATACCCGCCGGGGTTAAAAGGGTGGCACTTTAATATTCTTTTAATAGAGAGAAACACACCAAAAAAACCATAATTTTCAATGGCTTCATAACAATAATGCGAACAAGTAGGGTAAAATCTACACTGGGGAGGAAAAAGAGGCGAGATAAACCTTTGATAAATCTTTATTAATATTAAAAATATTTTTATAAATATATTTGTGATTATTTTCATTTTAAAGCAGATTTGCCCTTTTTAATAATTTTTTAATACTAGAATCTATAGCTTTAAAGTCTGTCTTCTCAGCGGTTCTCGAAACGACTATAATATTGTGCCCTTTTTTAATTTCGGCTTGCGAAAGCCTCAAAGATTCTTTTATTACACGCCTTATTCTATTGCGAACTACACTTTTTCCGACCTTTTTACTAATTGAGATTCCATAAGTATTAACTAAACTATTAACATTATTATTTTTAAGTACGTATATAACAAGGTGCTTGTTTGCGAAATAAAGCCCCTTGCTATAAATCCTATTAAATTGCTCTCTTTTAAGAGTCCTTATTCCGGGAAGCTGCTTCATGAGGGGTTAAACAGTAAGTTTTTTTCTACCCTTTAAACGCCTTCTTCTTAGAACATTTCTACCATTTGCAGTACGCATACGCTTTCTGAAACCGTGCTCTCTACTTCTCTGACGCTTCTTCGGTTGGTAAGTCATTTTCATTTTGTAGTCTCTCCTTAAAAAATATTTATAGAAAACATTATATACGATTTTCATAAAAAAGTCAAGGGTTTGGCTCAATAATTTTTATATGAACCCCCCTTGACATATTGTTATAAAAGATTTTTAAAAAGCCAAATAAACAATCTATTATCTACTTTCCTTTAAGCACAGCATTTGAAGGAAAATCTAATCTTTCTTTTGGTCTTAAAAATAAGAAGACTACCATAGCTAATATTGCCGCTGAAATTCCTACTGAATTTCCTATCATAGCTGAAAGCCCAAAGCCCTCTTCTGGTGCTTGAAGTATATAGCTGAAAGAAACATATGTTAAAAGCATAGCAGGCAAAGAAGCAATCCAATGAATTTTTTTATTAGCAGTGAGCCAAGCTGCACAAGTCCACAATGCTAATGCCGCTATTGTTTGATTAGTCCAAGCGAAGTATCTCCATAAAATATCAAAATTTATAAAAGTTAAAACGAAAGCTGTTGCAAACATAGGAATGCAAAGAAGAATTCTATTCATCATAGAAGCTTGGCTAAATTTAAAAGTATCTGCTAGAGTAATTCTAAGGCTTCTAAAAGTTGTATCACCGGTTGTAATAGGAACTATTATAACAGCGATTATAACTAAGAAAACACCTGCACCGCCCAAAAGTTCGTATGAAATTTGGTCAACTAAGACACCTGCACCACCAAGAGCACCTACAGTTGTTGGATTATCACCCCAAAAAGTGTCTCCTAAAACTGCCATAGCAACAGCTGCCCAAACTAAAGCTACTATTCCCTCTATAACCATTGCACCGAAAAACACTTTTTTCGTTTGAGACTCCTTATTTAAACAACGAACCATCATCGGGCTTTTTGCGGCATGAAACCCAGAAACAGCCCCACAAGCAACAGTAACAAATAAAAATGGAAGCGGTGAAAGCATAGCAGGGTGAACAGTATTAAATGTGAATTCTACCATGCTGAAAGTTGGGTTTGTGAATTGATTCCACATCATAGCTATAAATAAAACTACACACATTAAAAGCATAGAGAAAGAAAACAAAGGGAAAAGCTTAGCCATAATAGTTTTAACAGGAACTAAAGTTGCGAACACATAATAAATCATTATTATTATTATCCAAGTGTGCATTCCCCATTCTATTCTACTATTCAGCCAGCCGGCAGGGCTCATAGTAAAAACTACACCAACTAGTATAGAAAGAATAACTGTGAAAAAAAGCATAACACGTTTACCCCATTTACCTAAGTAAATGCCTACAAGCTCACTTAAAGCAATTCCATCATGCTTTAGGGAAACGTAGCTTGTTATCATATCATGAACGCCGCCAATAAAGAGAGTTCCTAAAGTTATCCAAAGAAAAACTACAGGTCCAAACATTGCTCCCATAACAGCACCGAAAATTGGACCCAAACCCGCTATATTTAAAAACTGAGTTAATAAAACTTTATGCCAAGGGAGAACAACATAGTCTACACCGTCTGCAAGCCTATGTGCCGGGGTTATGTTTTTATCATCTGGACCCATTATTTTTTCTGTAACACGCCCGTAAGTAAAATAGCCGATTATTAAAACGGCTAAACAAATTAAAAAAGTTATCATAATCTTACCCTCCAAAATAATTTTTATATATATTATTATACACCGAAAGACACATATTTGTCAATAACAAATAAAAAATATTTATAAAATATCAAAATTGTATACAAAATAAATAAAACATTGGTTAGTTTATTATCATTTTCAAAAACACTTGCCAGCTAGGCTAATTAACAGAGTTTTATTTCACAAACTAAAATAGCCACCCTCAGTTATAGCTCCACCGCAGGTGCAAGCTTCGCTTGTTTTTAATTTTAATAAATCTATCTAAGGCATAGTTCTTTATAGAACTACCCTAAATTATAGCCCCACCGCATGTGGTTAAAAAAAACCTTTACATATGCGGGCAAAAGTTATAAAATATAAATATAATCTTTTTTTAGGAGTAAACACACAAATGAATAATTTTTTAAAGGATATACAAATAGGAAACATAACGACGAAAGGAAATATATTTCTTGCACCTATGGCAGGTGTTACAGACTTACCTTTTAGAGAAATTTGCAGAGAATTAGGGGCAGGCTTAGTTTATAGCGAGCTTATAAGCTCTAAAGGAATCGTTTATGAAAGCGAAAACACAAAAAAACTAACAGAAACTTCAGACATAGAAAGACCAGTTACAATACAGCTTTTCGGTGCAGACCCCGAAACTATAGCAAAAGCCGCAACTATGATAGAAGATTTGCCATTTGATATTTTAGATATTAATATGGGCTGCCCTGTTCCAAAAGTTGTGAAGCATGGCGAGGGTGCAGGGCTTCTTGCAGATTATAAACACGTTGGAAAGTTGGTTAAAAAAGTGAGTGAGGCAATAAAAAAACCGATGACTGTTAAAATAAGAAAAGGGATAGACGGAAAGGTAACGGCTGTTGATGTTGCAAAAGCTGCAGAAGAAAACGGTGCAAAGGCAATAGCTGTGCACGGAAGAATGAGAGAGCAATATTATGAGGGTTTGGCAGACCTTGAAATAGTAGCAAGAGTTAAAGAAGCTGTAACTATTCCTGTTATACACAGTGGAGATGTTGTAGATGTTGATTCTGCAATGAATGTGTTTAATGTAACGAAGTGTGATGCAATAATGATAGGGCGGGGCACATTCGGAAACCCTTGGGTATTTTCTGAAATAAATCATTTCCTTAAAACTGGTGAAAGATTAGCACCGCCTAGCAAAGAAGATAAAATTAATAAATGTTTAGAACACGCAAAAAGATTAATAGAATATAAAGGCGAGTATACAGCAATAAGAGAAATGAGAAGACACACAGGCCATTATATAAAAGGAATGAAAGGAGCAGCAGCTCTCAGGGCTATTATAGGAAAAATAGAAAGCTATGAAGATTTAAAAGCCATAATTGAAAACCTATAAAATAATTAGTTTTTTAGGTGCGTTAAAGATAACCCGCTCTTTTAAAAGAAAATTAAGCAAAAAAGGAAACCTTTTAGGTTTCCTTTTCTTTATATCCCAAAACTTCTTGCACTAAATATATCGGCCTGTCTTTTGCTTCTTTGAAAATACGCCCCATATATTCACCAAGTATGCCTAGTATAATTAAAATAATACCTTGGCTAAAAAGAATTACGCTCATTAAAGAAGCCCAACCCGGGTTAGTTCTATAGAAAAATAGAGCTTCTATTACTACATAGCAAAGGTGAATAAAAGCGGCAAAAGAAAATATAAACCCTATTTTAGTAGCTATTTTAAGCGGCTTATATGAAAAGCTAGTGAGCCCATCTATCGCAAATTTAATCATCTTTTTTAATGGATATTTAGTTTCACCAGCTAGCCTTTCATCTCTTTCATATTCTATAAATGTTTGATTGAAGCCTATCCAAGCTACTAAGCCGCGGATATATCTATTTTTTTCACGAATATCATTTTTCAAAATATCAGCTATTTGCCTGTCTATTAACCTAAAATCACCTGTGTCTACAGGTATATCTATAGTAGTTAAACTATTTAAAAGCCTATAATAAACTTTAGCAGTTACCTTTTTAAAAAAACTTTCACCTTTCCTTTTAATACGTTTGGCATATACAACGTGAAAACCCTCTTTCCATTTTTCTATCATTTTAGGAATTAAAGCTGGCGGGTCTTGTAAATCTGCATCAATTACTACAACAGCTTCACCTTTTGAATAATCCATTCCAGCAGTTATAGCTATTTGGTGGCCATAATTTCTTGAAAAGCTTATAACACGGATATTTTCATCTTCATTTGAAATCTCTTTTAAAATTTGAAGCGTTTTATCTTTACTACCATCGTCTACAAAAATTAGCTCATATGGCTCGCCTAAGCTTTTCATAACTTCTGTAAGCTGTTTATGGCAAGCGTGCAAAACTTCTTCTTCATTATACGCTGGTATTACAACCGAATATTTCATTACTCAAATGTTATTCTCACAATTTGCGAAATAGTAACTTGCCCAGGATGCACAATATGATTTGCCGCTAATGCAATATCTTGCTCAACACGCGGAGAAATAAGAGGTATAGGGTCAACAAAAAAACCATCATCTGTTGAAACGGATAATATAGCCCCTAAAGGTCTATTTAAAGCATTTGCAATTATAGAAGCTCTTCTATTTGCATTTGTGATTGCTAATTCAAGTGCTCTTTCTCTATAATATTCAACATTAGAGCTTTGAAATCTTATCCAAATATCGGTTGCACCTGCATTAACGCTGCTCTCTATAACTTCATTTATAATGCTAAAATCATCAACTAAAACGTCTAAATTGTTACTAACTTGGTGAACCATAATACTTTCACCTGTTTCATGGCTAAAGTCCCAAGTTTCCCAAATATTAAAATTAGAAGTAGTAATTTGAGAAACACCTAACGCTTCTAATACTTCTGAAATGCTATTCATTAACTCTGTTGAATGTGTAAGAGCAGTGCTAACGTTTTCATCTTGTATGCGAACACCCATGCTTATTATCGCAATATCTGCTTCTGCATTAATTGTACCTGTCCCTGTTACGGATATAGACCCATATGCTGTTGCTGTTAAAGCTACTGTTGATAAAACTGTTAGTAATAATTTTTTCATAATCTTCTACACTCCTAAATTTTATTTTTTTATAATTGAGTGCCTCTAAAAACTTAACCGTTTTTAGAAAGGCACGTTAAATCTAACCCATTCTTTGGACTACAATGGGAAAGCTAAACACTAAAAAAGTCAGTTTTTAGAGATACCCAATTGACTACAAACCTAGCTTTGTAAATGCTTCTATTTCTTGTTCAATTTCTCTTAAACCCTCTCTCCAAAATTCTATATCATGAACGTTTATTCCAACTATTTTGCCAACTTCATATAAGTCATTTTTTCCTGTAGCTGTTAAAAGTTCTTTATATTTTTGTGTAAAAGAAGCACCCTCTTTTTTATAAATGCCATATAAACCTTTTGCAAAAAGAAGCCCATAAGCATAAGGGAAATTGTAATAGTTTAAATTTGCATTATAATAATGGGTTTTATTCAACCACATATATGGGTGGTAATCTACTAGAGCTTCGCCATATGTTTGTTTTTGAACATCTATCATAAGTTCTTTTAACTCTTCAGTTAAAAGTGCACCTTTTTCACGTCTTCTTATTATTTCATCTTCAAATAAAAATCTGCTGTAAATATCTACAATTATTTGACTTGATCCTAGAAGATTTGTTTCTAAAATACTAATCTTTTGGTCTTCTGTGGCATTTTCAAAAGCTGCATTAAATATTATAGTTTCACAAAAGGTGCTTGCAACTTCTGCAATAGGCATAGAATATGTTGAATTTAATGGGGTTGAATCTTTGAAAGAGTCCCCATGATATGCGTGCCCAAATTCATGAGCAAGCGTTGCTACATCGTCAAAACTGTTATTAAAATTCATTAAAACACGACTTTCTTTAATAGAGGTAATATTTGAACAAAAAGCACCACCAACTTTCCCTTTTCTAGGGTACCAGTCTACCCATTCATTTGCAAATGCATTTTTTACAAAGCTACCTAAATCTTCACTAAAATTCATGAAGTTTTCTATTATAAATTTTTCAGCAGCTTCTCTTGTGAAAATCATATCTTCAGCATTGCCAACTGGTGCGTGCAAATCATAAAAAGGAAGCTTTCCATTTGTGTGCCCTAAAAGCTTTGCTTTGTGGGTAAAATATTTTTGAAACATTGGCAAAAATTCTTTCATAGCAGAAAGAAGTGCTTCTAAAGTTTCACTGTCCATTCTGGAGTGTTTTAAAGTCATATTTAATACGCTTTCATACCCACGAAGATTAGAAATAGTAATAGCTTCGCCTTTTATAGCACTGAGGGCAGCGGCTGCCGATTTTTCTATTTTAGGGTAAGCTGCGAGCTCTGCTTCAAGAGCTTTTTTTCTAACATTTGAGTCTGAATCTTTTGCAAGAGAACGCACAAGGCTAAGAGGTATATTTTTCACTTCGCCATCTAATTCTAATTCCACATCTAATGTTGAAGTTAGTTCTCTCCAAAGGTTTGACCATGAATCCGCTGCATTCATTTTAATTTTTGATAAGACTAATTCTTCTGCTTCTGAAAGCCTATGGTTTGCACTTTCCTTTGAAAAATTTAAAATAAATTCATGCTCTTTTAAAAATTGTGAATTAGCTACTAGATCACTTATATTTAAATCTTTAAGAAATTTTTCAAAAAGAGTTTCAGGAACAGAAAGAGAAGAATTAGCTTGCATAAGCTGAGCACGGTATTTAATTGCTTCTGAATTTTCATTATCAGCACTTAAAACTAAACTCACATACTTAACTGTTTTTGTATAGTATTCCAAATCTATTTTTTTCTTCAAATAGGTTTCTATTTTTGCTACTGAGTTTTCGCTTGAATTAAATTCAATTTTTGAATAAGAAGTTAAATCTTCAATTGCTGCCTTTAAACCTTCTGCATCTCTTTTAAATTCTTCATCAAAGCCTTTATAAAGTTTGTCTAAATTCCATTTGTCTGAGTTTTTCATATTTTCTTTTCACCTCTAAATTATTTATTTTTAAAATATTAGTTAGTTCATTGCCTTTTATAATGGAGAGCGATAACAGTAAGCTCTTTATAAGCTAAGCTAACTCTAAAAATTCATTTATATTTTTTTCAATCACTTTTAAAGACTTACGCCAAAAATTAATATCTTGAACGTCTATCCCAACCACTTTCCCAATTTCATGAAGATTTTTTTGACCAGTTAAACAGAGAAGCTCTTTATATTTCGGTGCGAAGCTTTGCCCCTCTTCTAAGTAAATAGAATATAGACCGTATCCAAATAGAAGCCCATATGCGTATGGAAAATTATAATAGTTATAATTAACTTCATAATAATGTGATTTGCAGAGCCACATATATGGATGAAAACAGCTTAAAGAGCTTCCATAAGCTTGCTTTTGGGAATCTAACATTAATTCTTTAAGCTCATCTACAGAAAGGCTTCCATTTTCACGCCTTTTTATAACACTATCTTCAAATAAAAACCTACTGTATATATCTACTATTACAGCTGCTGCTTCTGCTATGTTTGCTTCTAAAATAGATATTTTTTGTGATTTATTTGCATTTTCAAGAGCTGAATTAAAAACTATAGTTTCACAAAAAGTGCTTGATGTTTCAGCTATAGACATACCATAGTTACTATTTAAAGCAGTTTCATTTTTTAAAGCTTCATTATGATAAGCGTGTCCAAATTCATGAGCAAGCGTTGTAACATCGTAAAAATTGCTTGTGAAATTCATTAAAACTCTGCTTTCTTTTATAGGCTTTATATTCAGACAAAAAGCCCCGTCTGTCTTCCCCTCTTTAGGGTACCAATCTACCCAATCGTTTGCAAAAGCATTTTTAACGAAACTACCTAAATCATCACTAAATTTAGTGAAGTTTTTTTCAACGAATTCACAAGCTTCTTCAAGAGAAAATTTAAGCTCATTTTTTCCTATTGGTGCTGCGATATCATAAAAAGGAAGCTTTCCATCTACATGGCCTAGAAGCTTTGCTTTATGAGCAAAGTATTTTTGAAAAATAGGCAAAGACTCTTTCATAGCACCTAACAGGGCATCTAAAGTTTTTTTATCCATTCTATCTTCTGCTAAGCTCATATCTAATACAGATTCATAACCTCTTAATTTAACTTTTTGAATAGCTTCGCCTTTTATAGCGTTTAAAGCTGCTGCTATAGATTTTTCTATTTTAGGGTAAGCTTTAAGCTCTGCATGGTAAGCAGTTTTTCTAAGATACTCACTTTTTTTATGAGCCATGCTTCTAACTTCGCTAAGCGGCAACTTTTTTAATTCACCCTCTAAATCTATATCTACCATTAAAGTGCTAGTAAGTTGATTTTGCAGTTCACCCCAAAAGTTACCGCCGTTTAAAGCGTATTTAGAAGCTACTAACTCTGCTTCTTCCGAAAGGGCATATTTTGCATTCATTTTAGCTTCATTTAAAATAAATTCATGTTTCTTGCAAAGTTTGCTTTCTGCTATAGCTTTTGAAATATCTACTTTGCTTACAAATTTTTTGAAAGTTGAAAAAGCAACATTAATATCTGCTAATAGTTCTTGAACTTGATTTAAAAGCTTTATACCCTCAGAATTTTCTGTGTCTGTAGAAGTTATTAAAAGAGAATAGAGAAGTGGATTTGTGAAATTTTCTAATTCATCATCTGTTTTTAGAAAAGTTTCAAGCTTTTGTATATAATTTTCTTCAGAATTAAAGTTTATCTCTTTTAGCTGAGATATTTTGTGTTTTATAATTTTAATATCTTCTTTTATTTTTGGGTCTTCTAAATTTTCATAAAGCCTAGTTGTGTTCCAATTTAAATTCATCTTTGCCACCTTATATGCCAATATTTTAATATAGCTATTGTTCCTTTTAAATAGGCTCTTATCACTTTATAAAGAACGGTGTGTTTTTAAAGCTACTATTCTATATATAGGCATCCCTTTTTCAGAAAATTTTTTCTCATACTCTGTCATTATGTTTTCACCAGATGTATGAAAATTAGTGCTATGTAAGTTTGTTTCATTTTCTTTTATAGCCCAATGGTTATTTATAAATGATTGCAATGAAAATTCATAAAACTCTTTATTGTCAGTTTTTAAGTGAATTTCGCCATCACTTTTTAAAATACTTTCATAAATTTTCAAATATTTAGAATCTGTCAACCTTTTTTTATGCCATTTTTTGCGATTTGGCCAAGGGTCGCTAAAATTTAAATATATTCTTTCTATTTGATTTTCTATGAAAAAATCTTTTAAATTGTCTGCATTAATGTGCATGAAACGAAGATTTCCGCTGTGCTTACCCTCCTCTTTAAGCTCTCTGAGGCGTTTAGCCCCCATAACTATTATTTCTCTTTCTCTTTCAATTGCAACATAACTAATTTGCTTATTTCTTTCAGAAATATCTATAGCGAACCCTCCCTTTCCACATCCAATTTCAAGGTGTATAAAATCTTCATTGCTATCTATAAAGTTAACTATAAAAGGGTTATTCAAAAATTCTGTTTCTGTATATGTTTTCTTTCTGTTTCTCATAATAATAATTATATCGTATTTTTGGCAAGATGTATATAGAAAATTATAAATTTTTATAAATTTTTTTCATGAAAAATGATAAGTTTAAAATTAATCACAT
>JGI24697J35500_11274961_pt1 | contig 26486 bp, 26 predicted proteins | sample TergutMp193P1_FD_35500 | JGI IMG/M metagenome (IMG submission 35500) | reverse complement strand
AAAGCTTCCATTGCTTTTTTTCTTAAGTCATAACTATACGCTGCTGGCATCTTTACCTTCACTACTATAAATCCTTATCTTATCTCTTTTGGACTATTATGGGAAGGACTATAAACGCTAAGGCTTAGCTGCTTTTATGCAACTAATCTAACGCTAAGAAATTTACTAGGCAGGAAAAAAGGCAAAAGAAACCTAGAGCAGCTAGTGTTCAAATTCTCCCTATGTCTATTTGATGTTCTATACTGTCTTAAACGACTTATAAGCGCGTTTGAGCTTAAAAACCGGAAGTTTTTTATAAAGACATGAGGTGCACATAGTGCAAAAATTTAAACATGAGACGCCAAATACCCTAAGTTTTTTGTCATTAACCTGCACAGATTGCGAAGATAAATAAATAGCTTCAGTACTGTGATAATGGCATGTGTGAGATTTGTCAAGTAGTTTTTTTGTTCTGTAGTAAACAATAACAAGAAACACAGAAGTAAAAATTTTATATTAATTTTACTATACTTGTTGTTAGTATAATTGAAGTAATCATGAGTATGGTAAAGCCAATGAAAGTTGATTTATCTAAAAAAATAGTGAGAGAGTCTTATCAAGTACAAAATGGATTGCCAACGCTAGCCAAAACTATCTTGCATCGCTAAGTAGTAGCGCCAAACCAACTAGTACCTGGAAAAGTTAATTAACGCTCTTTCACTTGTTCCAATTATCATACCTACTGCTGCAACAATAGCGTCGATTGTGTATGTCTACCTTTTTTTGAATGCTGTTAGTGCTTACAAGAACGATTCTAAACTATCCAAAATACTAAAGTTTATAGCTAGAATCCTCATCTATATTGTTGCTGCTATAATTTTAATCCCGTGTATTATATCAAATCTAATGACTTCACTGGTACCTGCGCTTATTTTTTATTACATTAATAGAGATTTCTTCAATCAAAAAGATACAAGTATAGAAGTAAATGAAGTCAAAGTGAAAAGTGAAGAAGAGTACAAAAAACGCATAAAAGAAGAAGCTAATAAATTGGAGCAACAGGACGATACAGATCAGGGTCAACCAGATATAGAAGTAATATCCCGAGTAATGAAAGATAAACAAGCCATAGATCGGACTGTTGTAACAAGGATTGCAGATGACGATATCAAAGACGGTAAAGGAATGATACGAACAACTGCGAATGACCAAAATGTTACTATAAAGGGAATCGTTGCTGGAAATCTTCCTGATAAAACAGAAGGTTTTGCTGCTGGCTTTGGCTTGCAATGTAGCCTTATTGAGGGTGGTGTAGACCTTAATGTAGTTTTGATGCACGCACTGAAGCTGACAAAAAGCAAGCAATTGAACGCCTCAGACAAAGTGAGCTAGCACGCACTTTGCTCTCCGGCGATGGCGGCATATTGTCAATAGGGCAACACAGTAGCACGCGACGGAAATAGGATCTGTGGCCTTGTAGCAATGGTGAGGTTTTGTAAACTTACACTCAAACCAGGACTTTCCGCTCATTTTCATTTACTTTTGTTTCGTCCACTTTAGTGCTAGGCTTTGATATTGCATGTGCAATACCATAAGCAGCAAGTCCAACTACTAACGCTGCTATTGTAACTGCAGCTACTGCTATCATTATGGGCATCAACTCAACTGCAACTGTTCCAGTTGCAAAAAGTGCCACTGCTACAGCAGTGCCTAACAATACAGTTGCACCACCAGCAAAAACTCCTTTTGTAGTCGCCGATGTAGGTTCTGTTTTTCCTAAAATTGTGTCTTTATTATCATTCTTGTATTGCGTTAAATTGTTTTTTTCTTCGTTTAGTTTTTTTAGCTGTTTTTCTTCTGCTGCCTTCAAAAGCTTCTTTATATCATCATTTTTAGCTAAGTCCTTTGGAGTTTTAACGTCTTTATTCTTTAATAAAGGATCCGCTCCATTTGCTATGAGAATTCCTACTGTCCATTTGTTCCAAGCAGCAAAATGTAAAGGGGTATTCCCATCTTTATCTACCGCTTTAACATTTGCTCCTGCCCCTATTAGGGTTTTTATTGTCTCTTCATCCTTAGCATAATGCAAGGGAGTACGTTTATCTTCATCTTCCGCATTAACATCTGCCCCTTTTCCTATTAGAACTTTTACAATTTTTTCATCGCGATAACGTGAAGCAGCAAAATGTAAAGGGGTACTTCCATCTTTATCTACCGCTTTAACATCCGCCCTTTTTTCTATTAAAGCTTCCACTATTCCTGTACGACCACCTTGAACAGCACAATGCAAAGGCGTACATCTATCTTGATTTATTGCATTAACATCAGCTTCATTTTCTATTAGAGCTTTTGCAATTTTTTTATCGTAACAATGTGAAGCAACAAAATGTAAAGGAGTATTCCCATTTTTATCTACCGCTTTAACATCCGCTCCTCCTTTTATCAGAATATTTAAGGCTTCTTCATCAAAGGACTCTAAGGCAACAAAATGTAAAGGAGTTTTGTTATCTTTGTCTATTGCATTAACATCTATTTTTTTTGCTTTTAATAGAGCACTTATTGCCCCTTCATTGCAAAACTGAGCAGCGCAATGCAAAGGGGTTTCATTATCTTGATTTATTGCATTAACATCAATACCTTCTACTTTTAACAGAGCATCTATTGCTTTCTTGCTGTCATAGTTAGCAGCTATATGCAAGGGAGTACACTGAGTACAACTTCCTGCACTGACATTTATTTTTTCTGCCTCTGATAAAACATCTATTACCTTTTCACTATTAAATTCGGCAGCTATATGCAAAGGAGTCCATCCAGCTGGCCCATTTACTGCATTAACATTAATTTCTTCTACTTTTGATAAGGCATCTGCTACATTTCCTAGATTATCGTGGGCAACTAAGTGTAATAATGTATATTTATACTCGGGATTTTGAAATGATAATGGAAAATGAGACTTAAAAACAGTGTGAAACAAGTGATTTACACCAAAACCAGCTTTCTTCCACTCCTTATACTCATCTTCACTTTTTGCTTCTAACTTCTCCTTTACTTTTTCGATTACATTATCTTTACTTAAACCTGTTTCCTTATCGATTGCACTTAATATTTCTTTCCACTGCTCATATTCCATTGTCATAACTTTACCTCTGGCTTTAAGTAATATTTTTAATTATCACATATTGTAGCAAAAAAGTCAACCCACCTAATTTTTATTAGTCAGCACGCTAACTATGAAACAGTCTATGTTACCATCAAAAACGGAATTGATATTGCCCACTTCATATCCGGTTCTTAAATCCTTCACCATTTGATATGGATGCACAACATATGACCTGATTTGATTACCCCAACCTATATCGCATTTTTTGCCGTATTCTTCAGCCATTTCCCGCTCTTTTTTTTCCAGCTCAATTTGGTATAAACGCCCTTTAAGTAACTTTAGTGCCTCATGTTTGTTTTGATGTTGGGAACGGCTGTTTTGGCACTGAGCTATGATACCCGTTGGAATATACGTAATGCGCACCGCGCTCTCAGTTTTGTTTACATGCTGACCGCCTGCCCCTGAAGCGCGGTAGGTGTCGATCTTTAGATCCTTCTCATCCACAGCAATATCAATTGAATCTTCTATCACTGGTGTCACCCCTACGCTTGCAAAACTGGTATGACGTTTGCTGTTTGCATCAAATGGTGATATTCTAACCAGTCTGTGAATGCCACTTTCGCTTTTTGTCCATCCATAAGCTTTTTCTCCAACGATTTTTATCGTTGCAGATTTTATGCCAACTGATTCTCCCTCCAATTTTTCTACAACTTCAACTTTAAACTTGTGATAAATCTCTGCCCACCTCATATACATACGCATGAGCATTTCAGCCCAATCATTGCTCTCTGTTCCACCAGCTCCTGAGTGAATTTCCAAAAAGCAGTCATTATTATCTGCTTCGCCAATAAATAAAGATTCTATTTCCTTACGCTTGATTAATTTCTCTAGCTTCACTAATTCATTTTCAACTTCAGAGAAAAATTCCTCATCATTCTCATCAATAGCAAATTTCATTAGGCCGATAGCGTCGTTGTAATCACTTTCTAACTTTGAAAATGACTCTACATCATTTTTGATTTTAGAACGTTCTTTTAAAATTTCTTGTGCTTTTTGGTTGTCCTGCCATAGATCATCATCTGCAGCCTGAGATTCCAGCTCTGCAAGGCGTGGCTTCAATTTTTCTACGTCAAAGACACCTCCTAATGACAGAAATACTCTTGTCTAAGTTCTGAAAATGTTCAAAAATTTCTAAATAAGCTTTCATTATGCTTTAGATTTTAATATATTCACTATCAATAGCAATAACAGTACACAAAACAGAAATTTAACCATATAGTAGTTAATTTAAAATAATCTTATTATACTCTAATGTTTAAAGGGATCAAGTACGTATATGTATTAAGAAGTAAGGTGAAGGTATGAGTATTGAAATAAATTCCCATTATGGCTTAGATAATAAGGCTATTGATGATCTAATTTTAGTCACTTGATAACGAGGAGCTAGAAAACGTTCGTAATATCGTAAAAACAATAGATAGCGTTCAGTTAGCCTATTTTTTATCTACCTCAATCAGTGACCACAGGGAAAAGTTAGTTAGTATCCTAGATCAACATTTGTTAAGTGATGCCCTAGTGAAAGTTAGTATCCTAGATCAACATTTGTTAAGTGATGCCCTAGTGCATGTAGTACCAGATTTACAAGTGGAAATTATAGAAACATTGGGAATAGAAAACACGGCAAAGTTACTCACGCTCCTTGATGTAGAAGATATAGTAACCATAGTGAAGGACCTGGATAGAAAGTCTATAGAAAACATTCTTTGCTACTTGCCCAACACAACTCAAAAGTCAGTAGAGGAGTTGTTATCATATCCAGAGGAAAGTGCGGGAAGGTTGATACATAAAAACATGGTTATAGCTCCATATTATTGGACGATAAACCAGCTAACAGAATTCTTGCGCAACTATAAAAAAATACCAGAAACATTTCATCAGATTTTTGTCATCAACTCAAAATTAGAACCTATGGGTAGTGTTAACTTAAATAAGGTAATATCTCACTCAGGAGAAACAACAATAAAAGAAATAATGAGTCAGGACATAAAAATCATTAAAACTGGAGTAGACCAAGAGGAAGTAGCAAGAATATTTAAAGATTACTCTCTATTATCCGCTCCTGTAGTGAATAAGCGCGGTAAAATCATAGGTGTGATTTTAATTGAAGATGTAATAAAAGTTGTCCAACAAGAGACAGAAGAGGATGTACTAAAAATAAGCGGTGTATCGTCTAAGGCTGACATAAATACCCCTATACATAAAACCATAATTCAAAGACTACCTTGGTTGTTGTTCAACCTCTTAGCTGCAACGATATGCTCTATAGTAGTTGGCTTTTTCGATAACATAATAAAGAGTTTTGTAGTACTGCCAATAGTTATGCCGATAATTGCATCGATGAGCGGAAACGCAGGATCCCAAACAGTAACGCTCACCATCAGAGCAATCGCAACAAAATATTTAACTGAGCAAAATGCAAACAGAATACTGATAAAAGAATTTTTAATAGGTCTGATAAATGGAATAATTTTATCTACCATTTCACTCGTAGTATTAGCAGTGAGATTTCACAGCTTCAAAGTGGAGATCATTTTTGTAGCCTCCATGATTATGATGTCGATCATTGCAACATTTATTGGAACTTTCATTCCTATAATGCTCCATCGTTTAAAATCCGACCCTGCAGTTTCCTCTTCAATTCTAACATCAGCAACAACCGATATCCTTTCAGCTTTTATATTTCTTGGCTTAGCTACGATCTTCCTGCTAAATAGTTAAGTTTTTCTAAGGCAGATCTGGTGCACAGCGTCAACTATATCTTCCACTTGCGGTAATGCTTTTTTCTCCAGGTTTGCAGCATAGGGTAAAGGAACATCCTTACCTGTTATGCGTACAACTGGGGCATCAAGGTAGTCAAATCCCTGCTCCATAACCGCAGCCGAAAGCTCTGCGCCGATTCCTGCAAATGGCCAACCCTCTTCTACGCTGACCAATCTATTAGTTTTCTTGGTAGAGTTAATGACAGTTTCAGTATCAAGTGGCCTTAAGGTTCTCAAGTCAATAACTTCAGCTTCTATGCCTTTACTAGAGAGTAAATCTGCTGCGTTTAAAGCGTCCATTAATTGCAATGAGAAAGCAGTGATAGTTACATCCTTTCCTTCCCGTATAACAGCAGCTTTGCCTATCTCAAGTAGATAGTCTTTATTTGATAGCTCAGAGTCATGAACTTCGTGCTCATGTCCATAAACGATCTCGTTTTCTAGAAATATCACTGGATCTGGGTCACGAATTGCAGCTTTAAGCAGACCCCTGCAATCGGAGGCAAAATAAGGTGCTATTACTTTTAATCCTGGTACATGCGAATACCAAGATGCAAAGCATTGAGAGTGTTGTGCAGCAACTCTCGCTGCAGCACCATTTGGTCCGCGAAATACTATAGGGCATCCAAGTTGTCCACCTGACATATAATTTGTTTTTGCTGCAGAATTCACAATTTGATCGATAGCCTGCATAGAAAAATTAAAAGTCATAAACTCAACGATTGGCCTGAGTCCAGCAAATGCTGCTCCAACGGCAAGACCAGCAAATCCATGTTCGGTAATAGGTGCATCAATCACCCTATTTTCTCCAAACTCTTTCAGTAATCTTTTCGTTACTTTATAAGCACCGTCATACTCTGCAACTTCTTCACCCATGATAAATACATCACGGTCGTTTTGCATTTCTTCTCTGATTGCTGTGCATAAAGCTTCTCTTACGCTTAAGGTTGCCATTTATAAACTTTTATAGATTAACTAAAGTAACTATATCAAAGTTACCAGGCGCTAGTAAAGCAGTATGTTTCCATAGAGCAAAACTTTTGCTCTATGGATCACACATCACCTTGTCCTTTCACTATTATTTGTTCTTTCATTGGTGATTTTTTCAGTATGGCTCGATTTAGATTTATCTAACATCTCATTATATGCTGCATTACAGTTACGTAATGCTCCAAAATACCTCTGTGGCATTGTTAAACCATCTGCTCCTTTTGTTTCCATTCTTTGTGCAAATTGCTTTGTAGTCTCTGAATGTACTGTGTTCTCGAGTATATTTTTTCTCTTGTTGTGTGAGACACTTAATGTTGTTATACTTACATCATCAGCAAAAACGTTTTTTAATTCTGATTTAAGAAAGGTGGCATTATACAAGTTTTCTTGAGTTGGCTTATAGTGACCACTAAAGGCGTCAATTTTAGTTATTTTTCCATCCTTTACTTTCATCATTCCAAAACACAACCCCGGCTTACCGTCAAGAAGTGTTGAGTGGTAATACCCATATTTAGTATTATCACTCGGTTGGATATGTTGTGAAGTAACTAACTTACCATCAAGTGTAATAGCATATGCTACAAGACCTTTTTGACCTTTACTTATCTTGTTGCTCGTATCGTATAAATTACTGCGCTGATCAAACAGTCTATATTCACCTTTTGAGTCCTTTTTTATAATTTTTGTGTTTTCTGCTTGCTCTTTCGAAGAAAAACGTTTAGCAGATGTTTCAAGTCCCATAAGCTCCTTATAGCTTTTTCTTTCTTTGGTTCCCACCTCTTTCATATATGCAACTTCTTCAAGCATTGGAGGTGCTTTATACAAAGTGCCAGTGTAGTGATCAATCACTGATTTATTACCAAGATCTATACTCACCTGTTCTTCTTTTAGTGCTTGGTGATTGCCTGATTTTGGGCTTGCTTTGCAAAATTCTTTTACTGCATATCGAAGCTTTTCCATCCTTTCCTTTTTTTCCCCTTCGGGATACACCACTACTTTTTCAGTAGATCTATATTTACCTTGTAACTCTGAGCTTTCATAGCTCTTGTTAAGGTCAAAAGATCCGCTTTTTGTAACCTTTCCATATAAACTTTTGGCATTAGAGAAAACTCTATTAGCAGCTTTTTTTGACAAATCTTCAATAAAGTAGCCATAATTTGTAACCTTTTCTAATAGTTTGTCGCCCACATTATTGATTGAATGTAAGGCACGTTTTATTTTTGGTTTCTCTGACATATACTTTTACCTCAACTAATACTATTATTAATTATAGAAATATATTTATTAATCAAGTATTAGTGTTAAAATTACAAAGCTTAATAGTGGTTTTAGCTCAGTGAGGAAGAAAACTGAGATAAGCTGGACAACTTCTAAACCTTACCAACACCATGTTGTACCAAGCCTTCAATAGCCACTTCTTTCAATTCAGTGGTGGGTTTTGACATTGTGTATGTAGTGCCGCCAAGCTATTAATGCAAAAATCGCGGAAGTTACAATCATTGACAGAACAGGTAAGCTAGAAACAATACTGAGTACTACTAACATAGCCGCAAGATTCACAGAAGCAATTTTTAAGAAACACGGTTGTCTTTTTTCTGCTTTTTCTAGTGATACTTCATTTTCTAATGACACTTCATTCGTTTGAGAATGCTGACTTTTTGTTTTTTCCAAAACATCCCTATCTAAATCTGTTTTATTCTTAATTTTTTCTTCCAAAAGTTTTGTTATCTTGTCGTTACATTCGTATTGAGCATAAAATAAAGAAGTACGTCCATTGTTATCTCGTGCTTCAAGATTTGCCCCACTTTCTACTAGGCACTTTATTCCCTTTACTCCCTCTACACAACCAGACATAACAGCAGAATGTAGGGAAGTACATCCATCGTTATTTCGTGCTTCAAGATTTGCTCCATTTTCTAATAAATACTTTATTGATTTTGCACTATTGCGAGCAGCAACGACGTGCAAAGGAGTAAATCTATCTTGATCTGTTATTTCAGTGCTAAAATATTACATGCAGCAACTTCACGTAAAAGAGTAAAAAATGCATCTTTATTTTGTACTTTAGCTAATCTATTTTTGTTGAACGTTTTACTGCCTTTGCGTAACCGCGTTTGACAGCAGCGTATAAAAAAATCCATTTTTATGTCTAATTATGCAATTTTTTAATTGAGGTTTACCCTTATTATTTTCATCTTTGTTTGTTGTAGTGTCATTGCTACTTTTATTCCATGCTGGTACTTTTGGTTTTAGTATCATTAATTTCCTTTGGTCTTACTACTGTATAATTTCATAAAGAGGTTAAACTTGTTTATATGCTATATCTAGCTTGCAGCTAATGAAGCCTGCTTCTGTAACTAGATTCTAAAAGATGAAACTAGATTACTCCAATTAAAATTCCACAAGCCTTATTGTTGTCTGGACTTTGAATATCCACTTCTTTCAATTCAGTAGTGGGTTTTGACATTGTGTATGTAATGCCGCCAGCTACTAACGCAGATGTCACAGAAGTTGCAATCATCGATAGAACAAATAATCCTGAGACAATACTGAGGATAGAACCTACTATTGACGTGGCTACAAGGCTTACGTAGGTAATTTTTGATAACAGTGGCTTTTTCTGCTTTTTCTAGCGAAACTTCATTCGTTTGAGGATGCTGATTTTTGTTTTTTTCTAATTCATCCTTAAGCGTTGTGTTTTCATCTTCTAAATCTTGTATTCTTCGTTTTAGTGATTGATTCTCTTCATCAAGTTTATTAAGCGTTTCCAGCCTAGTCTCATTTTCAGCTAAGAAATCCTTTAATTCTGCTAGTTCTCCTTGTGTTTTTTCTAATTTTCCTCCAACTTGTTCCAAATGTGCTCTTAGCTCTTCGTTTATCTTCTCCAATGAACAGATTCTATCTTCCTTATCCTTCAGTTGGGCACATGATTTTTTTGACTTAGCTCTAAGTTTTCTAGCTTTTTCTTGAACTCCTGTTATGTTGTTTATTTTGAAATGGGAAGAGGCTGCCTCAGATTGTTTTGGTCGACTGATCTTGTGTTTATCTATGTTAGTATTCTGATCAGGTACACTTGCTCCACTTTTTACTAGATATGTGACTACCTCTGTATCATTATAATTTCTGTATGCAAGGGCATAACATAAAGGAGTATATCCATGTTTATCCTGTACATTAAAATCTGCTCCATTTTCTACTAGATATTTTACTATTCCTATACCACTCAGCACAGCAGCAAGATGTAAAGGGGTCCTTTTGTTTTCATCCTGTGCATTAACATCTGTTCCACATTCTATCAAAAGTTTTACTGATGCTTCATCGTTGTTTGCAGCAGCATAATGTAACATTGTCCATCCATTTTCATCCTGTGTATTAATATCTCTTTCATGTTCTTTCAAGGATTCTACTAGTTCTTCACGGATTTCTTCTTCTGTGGGAATATATATTCTACTGTCGTTACTAATATTACTTTCGTTTAAAGAAGTCTGTTCATTATTTCTGTGATCTTCTGAAGTTTTATTATTAGGTTGCAATAAGGTATTACTGCTTCTATAAGTTTGCCTTCTCGTAGCTCTCGCCTCAGATTGATTTATAACATGGCATATTTCTCCTTCCTCTAACATTTTTATTATAGCATCCCTGTTTGGCACATCGCCAACCATCTTTCTTGGAGTTAGGCCTTCACTATTTTCTAGTAGAGGATTTGCGTTAGCATCTAGTAAGAGCTGTATTATCTCTTGATAACCGTGCGAAGCAGCAATGTGCAAAGCAGTTAGCTTAGACTTGGCCCTATCAAATTCACGTATTGGTTCATCAACTTTTATTCTGTTTTTTAGTAGGCATTCTACTACTTTTGCATTTTCACATTCCACGGCAAGATGTAACAATGTATAATTTACAATTTTGCTTGAATCTACTAATACACTGAATATCTTATCTATTCTTAAATTGTTATAAGTGCTATATTTTCCCTCATCTTTTTTGCACAACTCATTTTTTATTCTTCCAAGTAGATTATCCTCTTTCAGATCTTCACTCTCACTAACTTTCTGTATTATTTTAAAAAATTCTCCCCTTTCTATTACCATAACTTTCACACCTACACTTATTCATTACTGTTGTATAGTTTCATAAAATGGTTAAATTTATCGGAATTCTATATTTTATCTAAAAGTCAACCATAAAAACTTTCTTGTATTTCCCTATCTAAGTAGATACAAGCTGACACTTGCTCCTTTATGACGGTGTTATCCAAGTAGCCTTTTTTTCATCCCAGCGCCTCCTTTTCTTGTTATACAGTAGCCCCTCCTCTTGTCATCCCAGTGCGTAACGCTGGAATGACACCATTTGTTGTAAAAACAAATGTTCGTTCATAAATTGCAACCAGCTATAAACATTAAGAAATTTACTAAATGAGAAAAAAGGCAAAAGAAGCCCTAGTCAGCATCTAATTTCAGTATTGGCGTTTTTATGTCTTAAACGCTGCAATTTAGCTGCTTTTAAAAGCAACTAACCTAAGCTATAATATTTAAGAAGTTTGCTAGGCAGAAAAAAAAGACAATAAAACCCCGTGGTAGCTAGTTATTCCACTCTCTATTTTAAAATCTGACGTTGGGTGATGTCTTAAACGACTTATAAGCGCGTTTGAGCTTGTATAGGTAAAAATCCGAAGTTTTATAAAGACATGCAGTGCACATAGTGTGAAAACTTAAACAATAGTACGCCAAACACGAGTTTTCTTATCATTTTAACCTGCACAGATTGGAAATTAAATAAATAGCTTCAGTACTATGATAAGGGTAACGGCGAAGGTTGTCAAGTAGTTTTTTTGTTTCTATTGAATATGTGCCTAGCGCGCTGCTAAAAACTATGCGAGAGGCCTAATATAAGAAAACCTACAGGCTTTCACAATAACCTGTTTTCCTTAAAACTAAAATAGCTATCGAATGTGATAATAATGTGATCTGTTAATTCTATTTCTACACTTTTGCAAACTTCCGCTAGTTGCCTAGTGAGGGATATATCGCTACTTGAGGGCTGTATATCTCCGCTTGGATGGTTGTGAGATATTACAATAGACGTTGAGCCAATTAAAAGAGCGCGTTTTATGATTTCTCTAAGAGGAGTTTGATCTATTGTACCAACGTTTTGTAGGTCTTCCGCCATTATACGATACTTTTTATTCATGTAAATGACGCGAAAATTTTCCTTATTGAGACTTCCTATGCTTATTCTTAAGTAATCAAGCAATTTTTTCCAATTATTGATTATAGGCAGGTCCTTTATTTCTTCTCTTGCGGAGCGAGCAAAGGCTTGTTTTACACAAAAAATGGCAGATATAGCTGCATTGTTAACTCCATCAATGTTTCGCAGTGCTTCTAAATCAGCATTAAAAACCTTATTTAAACTACCAAAATTTTCTATCAAACTCTTTGCTACTGGCTTTACATCAATTCTATTGTATGCTGAGTACAAAATATGCTCTAAAACCTCATAGTCGAGTAGTGATTGTCCATTATCCAGAATAATTTTCTCTCTTAAGCGCTTTCTATGCCCTTTTTTATAATCTTTCACCATTAATAAATTGCTTGCTGTGTATTTCCTATAATAAGGAATTAGATCTTAAGGTAAAATATTTAATAAATCTCTGTTATTCCAGCACACAACGCTTGTTACTTGAATAGATCTCTTGACTTATGTACTTCATGCTCCTAAAATTTTTATTTTCAGCCCTATTATGATGTCAATAACGATACTCAGTGTACTCCAAATAATGTTAGTTGTTGTTCTAGTAATTTTAGTACTTTTGCAGCCACCTGGGAGTAGTTCACTAAGTGGCTTTAGCAATTCACAGCAGGGGCTCAATTTAATGATCCCGGTGAAGTCTTCTGCAAATCCGCTGAGCAAAACAACGGCTATAGTTGCCGGATTATTTATTATAAACACATTGTTATTATCAGGATTATGTTCAAAAGATGTGCATAAAAAGTCAATTGCAGAAAAAATTATACTAGAAAAAAAACAAGAAAATGAATCTACTTCTGTTCCTTTCGAAAATTGATGAAGGAAGCTAAATTTATCTTTGTAACAGGTGGGGTTGTTTCATCACTTGGCAAGGGTTTAGTTGCTTCAAGTGTAGGCGCACTTCTTCAAGCTCATGGCTTTGGGGTCCGTATCAGGAAACTTGATCCGTATCTGAATATTGATCCTGGAACAATGAACCCAATTCAGCACGGAGAGGTATTCGTTACCGAAGATGGTGCCGAAACTGATTTGGACCTTGGGCATTATGAGCGCTTTACCGGAATTAAAGCAATCAAAGACGACAATATAACAACTGGTAAGGTGTATCATGAGTTATTGAGGAAAGAAAGGCGTGGTGATTATCTGGGCAAAACTGTGCAAGTTATTCCTCATGTAACAGATTTAATCAAGTTGTTTATCTTTAATGGCACGGAAGGTTTAGATTTTGTAATATGTGAAATTGGCGGAACTGTAGGTGATATTGAAAGCCAACCTTTTTTGGAAGCCATACGTCAAATCAGCTATAAGCTTGGAAAACAAAGAGTTATCCTTATACACTTGACCTTGGTACCATACCTTACTGCAGCTCAAGAATTAAAAACAAAACCAACACAGCATTCAGTCCGAGAACTAAATTTTGCAGGATTGCGACCGGATGTTATACTGTGTCGTGGCGAGAAAGAAATTTCTGATAATCAAAGAAGAAAAATAGCTAATCTTTGTAATGTTTCTTTGCCTAATGTAATACCTGCTCTCGATGTGAGCCATATATATGAGCTGCCGGTCTTATATAACCAATGTGGACTTGGCACGCAAATTTTGGAACATTTTTACTTGAATAAGCCAAAACCAAGCCTAACTGAGTGGGATCAAATAGTGCACTCTATGAGACACCCAACACAGGAAGTCACTGTGTCTATAGTAGGAAAATACACTGAATTCCCTGATGCGTATAAATCACTAGTTGAAGCATTAAATCATGGTGCTATTAACAATAAGGTCAAGGTAAAAATAAATTGGATTAACTCAAGGGAGAAGAGTGAAGAACCTATCGATAAAAAACTCATAGAAGAGAAATTACAGAATTCTCGTGCAATCCTCGTTCCAGGTGGATTTGGCGATGATGGAGCAGAGGGTAAAATATCGGCGATAGGTTATGCTCGCACGCATAATATCCCATTTTGTGGAATATGTCTTGGTATGCAGCTTGCAGTTATTGAATTTGCCCGCAATGTCATTAAGCTTGAAGATGTACACTCCGAAGAATTTTGTACCTGTAAGCATCCAATCATTAAGCTAGCTGGCAATAAGAACATTGACCTTGGTGGAACCATGAGACTTGGGGCATATAAATGTAATATAAGCCCAAGTTCCAAAATAGCGGATGCGTATAGTGATATTACTATCTCGGAAAGACACAGGCATAGATACGTAATTAATTTAGATTATAAAGACGATTTAGAAAAAAATGGGTTGATATGCAGTAGCATGTCAGAAGATGGAACATGTATAGAAGCAGTGGAGTTAGAAAGCCACCCGTGGTTTATCGGTGTGCAATTTCATCCAGAGTTTCAATCAAAGCCGTTTTCTCCTCATCCTCTTTTTGTATCGTTTATTAAGGCAGCAGTTAACACAATTTTTAAAAAAAAGATTAGCAGAGGAAAGTGTTTAAATACCGATAAATGGAGCTTGCAATAGAGCAAGCAAAACTTGCCCAAAAAAGTGACGAAGTTCCCATAGGCGCTGTAATAGTGAGTAGAAGCAATGTTGTTTCTTCTGCACACAACATATCCAACGATCCAACTGCACATGCGGAGATGCTAGTGATTAGAAAAGCATGTAGATTGCTTTCAATGTCAGTACTTTGTGATGCTGACATGTATGTAACATTAGAACCGTGCCCAGTGTGTGCTCAAGCTATCTCCTTTGCAAGAATTAAACGATTACATTTTGGAGCCTATAATCTAAAAGGTGGAGGAATTAAAAATGGTGCTAAAATATTTCAATTTTGCAACCATATACCTGAAGTTTATGGTGGGGTATTAGAAACAGAGTGCTCTTTTTTGTTAAAGGGTTTTTTGAGAAACTGAGACCTAATTAGGCTTACCAAACATCATTAGACTTCTTCTTTGTTATCCCAGCGCGTATTGTACCGCGTTAAGTTGAGTGTCTTTTAATCTTTGAAATCCTTTCAATTTCACTAATGGAAAGTGTATGGTTTATACCAGAATTTTTACCAATCAAATTTCTTATCTCGTGGTTTTATTTGCAATATTGCTACCAGACTGACCAATAAGCAGAAGATTACATAAAGCCCGGCGGCAAAGTCTATTTGAGGGAATGTTATAGTAAACCAAGTGCATATCATAGGAGTCAATCCACCATGCAAAGCATAAGAAATGTTACGTGATAAACTCACTCCACTAAATCTAACATTGATGGGAAAGAGTTCGGATGTGACTATTCCTATAGGATTTATACCTCTTTCTACTATAGAGAGAACCATTACACTCAGCATAATTATAAGATAACTTTTATAGTGGTATGCAATAGATAAAATAGTGCAACACAGTACCATAGTAATTACTATGAATAGGATTGCAGTGCGCTCTTTTCCCACCTTATCAGCTAGCATTCCAAATGCTATTGAAGATATCGGCATTAATACACTAGTTATAATCGACACAGTTTCGTTGATATATGTTGTTACATACGTCTCAACCGATACTATTTCTTTTGCAATTGTTCTGAGAAATATGGTGAATCCAACAGCAACATTAACAGGTATAGATATTAAAATAGCAAGTGTAAGAGCTCTCTTGTAGCGTTTTATAAGCTCTGTTATTGGCAAATCAGGTAAATTTCTTTGTTCTCGACTTTTTTCATATGCTGGAGTTTCTCCTAATGTGTATATACTATATGCGCTAATCAGTCCCAAAACAGCTGAAAAAGTGAACGGTATTCTCCAACCCCAAGCGTTAAAGTCAGTAGTTTTTTTACAGATAACCACCATCACCACGGAAAGCAGGACGCTAATGGAGCGACCAAAACTTATTACTCCAAAAAACATTCCTAGCTTTTTCTTATTAGGTAAATGCTCTATGAGATAAACAGAGCTGCCTCCTTGTTCAGCGCCGAGCGCAATCCCTTGTGTTAGATGGATTGCAAGAAGCAACATAGTGGAAGCTATACCTATCCGGCTGTAACCTGGAATAAACGCAACAAGACTAGACGGAATCGATATTAGCAAGATGGCAATCGTTAACGCCACCCTCCTTCCATATCTGTCGCCAATGTGACCAAATACAGATGCGCCAAGTGGCCTTACCATAGCGCCCAGTCCTGCAATTCCAAACAATTGCGATATGTTGTAGTAAATATCTTTCGCAGAACAAAACTCTCTACTGATTATGTTAACCAGATCAATAAAGAGAATGTGGTCATACCATATTGCGATTCTGCAGAGTATTGTTGATATCAATACCCTTGTCTGCTGACTGTACACTAAATTCAATTCGTAAATGTTTGCCCATTTTAGCCAGTTTTTAGGATCTAGTAAAGCTGTAACCCAAGGTGTGGGGTTGACTTTTTTATTATAGTATGCACATCTGCACGAACATTGTAATTAGCAGGTAATTCACACAACAAAGGGTGTCATCCAAGTAGCCCTTCATTGTCATCCAGGATTTGATATAAGTTGATGTTATGTCGTAGTTGATACTATCTATAGTATAATTAAAGCTAGGAATTATACATAATACTTACTTAATTAACAAATTAATGCTATAATTTATAAATCAATATAGTAAAGTAATAAACTATTATAGTTAATAAAGGTAAGATTTTTTATAAATTATTTAATATAAAAGATAAGGATAGATCATTATTTCCTGGAGACATAGGAGATAACTTTATTATGAATGAACAAGGTTCCTGTTGGACGTCATTGATTCTGATGAAGAAACGTTTGAAAGATATAAAAAAGCTTTTAATAGAAAAGATGATACAGAAGTGAGAGGCTTGTGCTCATATCTATGTGCCTATGTTGCCCGCCATAATCTACTAGCTAATAAGGATACTTTTTCTGGAAAATTTTTTGACCTTTGTACTCTTAAAGAAATCAAAGAAGCTCGTAAAAGATTAAAAGAATTAGAAGAATCATTAATAGACGATTTGATGAATGAAGCACAAATCGATCTTAAATATTATATAGATGGAGCATCACAAAACTTGGAAGCTGCATTTTAAAAGCTGAATGAAATTAAAAAAAAAATAAAAGAGCTTAAGAATATAGCTAACAGTAAAAAATATTCTGAAAAGTCAAAGCAAATTAGTGAGCTCTCTAAGCGGCACAAAAAAATTCGTGAAGATATAGAAAATAGGTTTGACGCAAAGTATCAATGTAGTCAAGAAACCACGTCAATCCCAGAAAATTTCGTACAATTCATGGACGAAAACCTAGAATTGGCAGCGAAAAACAAAGATGGCTATTCGTTTCTATGCTTCAAGCCACGAAATATTTTATTCAAGGGAAAAGCTGGTCATGCCTTATTAATAAAGAAAAATGAAGATGGCAGCTTTGCGTTCCATGATACTAATTTTGGTGCAATTTTTGGCCTTACAAAAGAACAATTGTGTAAAGTAGTAACACAATTATTTTCTACTTATAAAACAGACTCGAAGTTCTGTAAGTACGAGTTAAATGAATACGAATCAAAAATGGAGGCATATCATGCGCGTGGTAGGCTTGCTAGTACACTTGCGCTATGGTCAACAGCTATTATTTGCTTAGCTTCTTTTTCTACTGGCATAGTGATAGTAGTCAGTGGCTATAGTGCTATCATCCATGCGGTATTGCTTATGCTCCTCCCTATTATAGTCTTATGTGCCTGCTTATGTGTCTATTCTTATTCAACACGTCATCTAATGTACGTTACAAAAGAAGACTTAGAATGTGAACTGAAAATTCTATACAAGGGTACATTAAATTACACGACTTCAGCGCAGAATTATTTGAAGAGCGTCCTTGTTACGACTCTGTAGAACTGAATGGTATTCCTAATGCAAGTGAGGTATCACAACTTTCAAAAGATGTTGAAAATGTAAGGAAAGAGCTAGTTGATATGCGAGAAACATCTGACAAAGAGTACTTGAATATCAAACAAGTTTTTGGTGACAGCGCGCTAGGCGTATAACAACTGTCATTCACATAGATTAAAAGTACTTATTTGCATATTCATTAACTTAAGTAAGAATTGCTATGGTAGCTATTTGATATAAAAATCTGTTCCTATAATAAACAGATTTTTATTGTCCATATGATTAAGTAAAGTGCTGCAAAATTGCAAACAAAAAATTTTTAGAAAAACATAGTTGATCTCATCTACTAACACGTAGCGGAATGGCGAATTATTAAATCGTTGATAGACATACTGTAATTGCAATTACAGTATGTCTATTAGTTTCACCACTTTATTACATATTTGAGCAGTTATTGGAGATACTCCCTAATCTTCTTCAAATCTTCCCAAGCTAAACGTTTTTGCGCTGGTTGGCGAAGTAGGTAAGCTGGGTGAAATATAGCAGCTGTAGTAATTGAATTAGACAAGTGTTGGTTAGTATACGTATGAAACCTGCCACGCAGGGTTGATATAGTTTTTGTGTTATCAAGTAGGCTATAACACGCGATTCCCCCGACCAGAATTAGAATCTGCGGTGAAACCAGTGCAATATGTTTTTCGACGAATGGCCTGCACATATCAAGTTCCAGGTCAGTTGGTTTTCTGTTACCAGGTGGACGCCAAAATACGGTATTGCTTATGTAAACTTTAGTACGATCAAGATTGATTGCACCGAGCATTTTATCAAGCAACATCCCGCTTGCACCGCAAAATGGTATGCCTTGCAGGTCTTCATTTGCTCCTGGAGCTTCACCAACGAGCATAATCTTCGCATTTGGATTACCATCGGAAAAAACAGTATTGGTTGCAGTTTTTTTTATTTCACAACCTTCAAATGATTTAACTGCACTTCTTAGTTCATCCACACTACTGCATTTACTTGCAAGTTTCCTTGCTTCAATTATCCAGTCACTTGGGAACATGGTTTGTTGTTCTTTTTTTTGTTGGATAGCAGGAGGCTGAACAGCTTTGTTATCCTCCTCATTTTCCACTTTTTTTCCTTCCTCACCTTCTGTTAGCGTGCAATCAACGCCCACTTCATGGTAAAATTTTAATAATTCTAAATCCTCATCGCTCATAGTGCCTCTTGACCTTTTGTGCTTTTTTTATGGCTGTATCGTACTTCAATTTAGACAAATGTCTAATATATAATATACGATTTAAGTGATCTAGCTCATGCTGAATACATCTCGCAAGCCAACCACTGGCTTTTAGTGTCCGTTCTTCGTTATTTAAGTCTCTATATTTTGCAGTTAAATACTTTGGACGCTTAATTTCGTGACTTTGTTCTGGAATTGAAAGACATCCTTCCTTGAGAATTATTTGTTCATCAGATAATTTTGTAATTTCAGGACTAATTATGCAAAATTTGCCATTCGATTCATATCCTGCTGGCCCGCTTTCAATATTCTCTAGCTGAACATCCATAACAAAAATTCTTTTTAGTACCCCAACTTGCAATGCAGCAAGGCCTAGACCATCTGCATTGTACATAGTTTCGAACATGTCGTTTACTAATTCTTTAATTTCATAGTTTATAGCTGTTACTTCACTGGCACGTGTAGTTAACCTTTCATCAGGGGCAATTACAATTGGTAATTTGGACATAAAGTTATAATCCTATATTTTATTTTTTCCTTTGTCCAGTGTTTGGGGTATATTAAAATGTTGCTGTATTTTTATAATAGAATATAAACTATTAAAGAAAGCTACAATTTGAATGGAATTGTGTCATAAGGTTAACTAATGTACTCTGCAGTAATAGTAAAGCCAAAGAGAAGCGTTTTTGCTGTTTTAGACATAGGTACAACAAAGATTATCTGTCTAATTGTTAAGGTCAGTGGCAATTTCAGTTATAAAATAACAGGAACAGGTTATAAGATTGCAGAAGGTATAAATGGTGGATCAATAACTGACGTAAAGCATGCAAATTACTCTATTTCATCAACAATAGGTCTGGCTGAGCAAGTATCGGAGGAGACTATAGATCAGATATATGTTAATATTGCCGGATGTGGAATCTCATCTTTCAACGTGCACAATGAAATTATTGCAGCTAATCATGAAATCTCTGACCGGGACATAAAACGTGTAGTCTTTCAAACGTTTGCGAAATATATTGAGGAAAATGTTATCATTCACAATATGCCGCTAAAATATCACTTAGATGACATGACCGACATAAAAGAAGTTAGTGGATTGTATGGAAAAAGATTATCTGCTGACATTAATGTTGTTACTGCTTCTCGTCCGGCGCTTGCCAATATTGAAAACTGCGTAACTAATAACAGTGGGCTAAGTATGGCCGGCTGTATTGCATCTTCATATTCTGCAGGTCTTGCTTGTCTAAGTAAAGATGAGAAAGAGCTTGGAACTGCCATTGTTGACATAGGAGGTGAGTGCACTGCAATTGGAATTTTTAAAAGGGGGAAACTTATATATGCAGACAGTATTCCGATTGGTGGCATTCATATCACTCGAGATATTGCTTATGGACTATGTACAAGCATAGGACATGCAGAGCGCATAAAAGTACTATATGGTAATACTATCGTGACTTCAATAGATGAAAATGAGTATATCACAGTGCAAAATAATGAAAGTGATGAACCGACCCAAGTGCTCAAGTCTGAACTTGTTGACATTATAAGACCGAGAATCGAAGAAATACTTGAACTAGTAAAAGAGCAATTTCGGGAGCAGAAAGATACGATTAATAAAGTAGTCATCACAGGTGGAACCAGTCAGCTCACAAGCATGAAAGAGATTGCAAGCTATATATTCAATAAGCAAGTCCGTATTGGGTGTCCTAAGTCGTGTAGTGGCCTTGATGGCGAATATGATAAAAATCCTGTATTTTTTGCTGCCATAGGTTCTATAAAACTAATAGTTGATACTTTTTATAAAAATAATCCCGGAATGCTTGGTCAGGATGGTAAAATAAGTAAATTGTATCTCTGGGTTAAATCGAAAGTTACAGTCTAGATTCCTGTTTTCTCTTATCATGCAAGCGTCACGCGCTGGAATGACAACATTTGTTGTAAAAACAAATGTTCGTTCATAAATTGCAACAGCTATAATATTAAGAAATTTACTAAGCAGAAAAAAAGGCAAAAGAAACCCCGAGTAGCGAGTTTTTACTCTCTAATACTTTAAATTGGCGCTGTGATAATTTGCTAATGCTTAATTTAAGCGCGATTTGGCTGAATGTAGAAAAAATGTAAAAGACATGCAGCCGCTATAATTTGATACAATCCGCCAGAAAATACCCTGAGTTTTTTACTGAATTTTGTCATTGAGCCTGCAGATCAAAAACAAGTTTTAAGTCAAAAATATCCTTGCTGTTATGATAAGGGTGATGACGGAATTTGTCAAGTAGTTTTTTCAGTTCTGTTTCTTATGGGTCAGTTGGTACGCGCTTTACTTTTGAGCAGAGATAAAAGCACAATTATTACGAACAACATTCCACCAACAACTGATATAGCTCCACCCATAATAAAACAGGTACGTGCTAGCACTGATGAAATGCTTGGTAAATCCGCAACTTTCCTTAAAGCGCCATATCCACCAAGCCATACAAGTCCAGTAATATGGAGAAAATGTCCCAAACTGTATGCATAAATCTGTAATCTTACCACAGAGCTTTTTATCTCTTTACAGCCTAGTTTTGGCAACAGCCAGTAGACAAAATTCATAAAAGCTATAGTAATACCGACCACGGAGCCATGGTAATGAGCAGGAATTGTGACATTTCCCTCAATGGTCAGCACTCCAAACACGCCTCCATAGATAAATAATACAAATGAATGCAGTAAATAGTTGCTCTTATCATTCAGTAAGGTCTTTATGTTGCAATACACGAGCATTATTAAGAAACACGGCAAAACTGCTCCAGCAACTCTCATATGCCAAGTAAAAAACTGTATCAACTCAGCACTGTCCACTGAATGAACAAAATATATAGACGGTGCACTTACAGCCAAAGTTGTGTTTATAAATAGTGGAAAAATTTTATTGCTTGAGGCTAAACTAGCACTGGAGTTTAGCATTATCAAATAAACTAAAAACATCCCTTGAGTAAAGGCAAATTGCGATAAATGTCCGCCTCCCCAAAAGAGATATTCGTAAAATAAATTCTTATCTGAGTGATATAGGCCTGGAGGCATATTTTTGAGGGCTAGAACAAAGCAAAGAAATGACGATACAAGTATAATGACCAGCCCAATTTGCCCAACGGAAAGGTAAGAAGCTTGTTTATTTGACATATAGCTGTAGCTGAGGACTGCATTTACCAATATGCTGGTAATAAACAAGCCGAGCCCAAACAAAAATAGTTTGTTTTGTAATACGGGAATATAGTTACTTTTGATAACTTCAGTATCTGGGACGAATGCGGATATAAACATCAGCAGCATGGAAAGGGTTGATAGAACCCATAAAAAGTTGAGCCAATTATTGGTGTTTTGTAGATTTATGGTAAAGAGCAGAGATACTATAGAGCACATCCACACCAAAATTGACAAGTTCACGTGTATCACTAGCGCATTATCAAAAATATATTGTGCAGAAGGAATGAGAGGAGATGAAAGGCAATCGTAGAAAAATAACAATTATTGACAGCAGTCCAGAACAAGCAAGAGCACATACTGCCAAGAATATCCATTGCCTGCAAAGTGGAGCGTTATTTTGTATGTTGAGCACGGTTGTTTTCCCTTTCTTATTTTTGATTGATAAGGTATTATAATATAAGGCAGCGTAAATTTTTCAATTGATTAGCATTTCCGTGCGTGGTTCAAATGAGTGACATCACAACAAAGCAGGTTGTATCTTTCATCCTGTGAAAATGCTGCGTCCGTTCCTATTTCCTATTATAATAGTGTTACTGGTAGCATTAATCTGGGCTGTCGATGTTTCCTTTAGTCCATACTTGATAAAAATTATTATAGATCGTGCTTCAACATCAGCTGCAGATAATGTTTTTCATAATATAGCAACTCCTGCCATATCTTATGTACTGATATTACTTTTACTTGAGTGCATTGTCAGGTTATACAACTATTTTTGTGAAATTAAGATGGTTCCTAATCTCCGTAAAAACATTGTTGAGTCAAGTATTGCCATGTTATTAAATCAAGATAATAGCTACTACTAAAATAACTTCTCTGGCAGTCTTGCCAACAAGGTTAATGATTTGACAAATTATATTCCGGATATCGTACAAATTACGATTGATAGGTTTGTAAGCCGCGCATTTGCACTTGGTATCGGAATTAATTTTTTATGGCAAGTGAATATCAGCTTTGCTTTATTGATGTTGACTTGGTCAGCATTATTTGTTCTGTCTTCTTTCTTGCTTGCAGAGAAGGTAACGCGTCTTGCGGATGCGTGGTCAGAGCTTAGCTCAAGCATTACTGGCAAAATAGGTAGATGTATTCTCAAATATCATGTCTGTAAGGTTATTTGCCAGCAAATACCAAGAAAGATTATCTTTGCAAGCAACTCATAGTGAAGCTGTTAAAGCAGAGCAAAGACTTCAGTGGTTGTATACGTGGATTTTTACTTTCTATGGCTTTTCATTTATAATCATGCAAATACTTAACTTGTATTTCTTAGTTAAAGGAAGAGAACAAGGATTAATCACTGCTGGGGATTTTGCTTTTGTCATAACTGTTAATATAGCAATAGCTAATTTTCTTTGGATGATAGCCAAAGACTTCTCACAATTTTATAAATCATGGGGAAGGATTACTCAGGCTTTGAGGACAGTTACTGCGGTCCCTGAAATCCAAGGTCAGCCAAATGCAGCAGATCTGGTCATTAAAAAAGGGGAAATTATTTTTAATCAAGTTCATTTTTACTATAAAGATGCAGAACCAATATTTGAAAACAAATCCATAATAATTAAATCTGGTCAAAAAGTAGGGCTTGTTGGTTATTCAGGTAGTGGTGAATCGACATTTGTGAATCTGATCCTCCGGCTTTATGATGTCAAGTCTGGAAAGATTTAAATTAATGGACAAGATATTCGCAATGTAACCCAGGATTCTCTACACGAAAGTATTGGAATGATTCCACAAGATCTATCACTTTTTCATAGGACTCTAATGGAAAATATTTGCTATGGCAAAACAGATGCTAGTGATGATGAAGTGATAGAGGCTGCCAAACGTGCACATACTCATGAATTTATTTCAAAATTACCCCAGGGTTATGAATCACTCGTTGGAGAAAGAGGTGTAAAACTTTCAGATGGGCAGAGGCAGCGTATTGCAATTGCAAGAGCTATTTTAAAAAATGCTCCGATATTAATTCTTGATGAAGCAACTTCACAACTTGATTCTGTGATTGAAAGTAACATTCAAGAATCCTTATGGAAGTTGATGCAAGGCAAAACTACAATAGTAATAGCCCATGCCTATCTACACTTTTGATATGGATCGCATTTTAGTGTTTGACCAGGGTAAGATTATAGAAGACGGCACGCACCAAGAACTTCTTGAGAAAAATGGAATGTATAAGACTCTATGGGATGTGCAAGTTGGTGGATTTTTACCAGAGGAAAGTGGAGGGGGTGAATGTGTGCATCAAGAGGTGCGTTGAAGAGCAAACGTAAGGTATTTTTTTGATCAACACATCCAGAGCTTAAAAATTTAGACACAAAAAAATTAAATATTTGCAAGAAATTGTGTGTAATTATTAATACCTTTTAAGTGAATTTCTTATGGTTCTTTCTAAATTTCTTGATGCGCACAATGATTGTGCCTTTAAAGGAATATTTAGCGCTGAGAAGAATAAAGACATACTCATTCATTTCTTGAACGATATTCTAGGCTTTACTGGCTTAGCTGCAATTCAGGATGTTGGATTTAACCACTATTTTGGACCCTGAGATTGCTGCTAAGAAGCAGAGTATTATTGATGTTCTTTGTAAGGACTCTAAGGTTTCAGGTACATTGTGGAAATGGTGTGACCTGAAGATCTTCGGTCATATTGTTTAAAAGGTTCTTGCTTAAGTCTTGATCAAACTTTTCAATTGTTATACCAAATCCCGATGGTAATAGGACAAATTAAAAAGTTTTCCTGTGATGAAAGATTTAGCGAATTTATTATGTGTCTTGTTTGACTTCCCGATAACGAAAGTTGATATAACTTTTATGCTTAAGAAATTTACTAAACGAAAAAAAAAGGTAAAATAAACCCTAATCAATATCTATCTTAAGAACTTAGCGTTAATGTCTTATACGCTTGACAAGTAGCTGACCTTGAGATTGTAAATACTCATAATGTTATGATGAGGGGATGTCAAAACTTGTCAACCAATTTTTTTGTGAAAAAAATGAGATTAGTTAAATTTTTAACTAATTGAAAAAAGGACAAAAGAAACCCCGCAACGTGAGTTGTTTACTGTTCTCTCTTACACCGCTTAATAAGCGAGGCTCAGCTAATATAGACAAAAATTTATAAAGACATGCAGTACCCATGCTGCAAAAATTAAACATAACACGCCTAGTTTTATACTGTGCTTTTGTCACTTAATACAAAGATTAAAGATAAATTTTAGGCCTAAAACACCCACAATTCTATGAGAAGGGGGATGGCGAAATTTGTCAAGTGATTTTTTTGTCTCTATTGGATGACGTTATAGCTTTTTTCTACTGTTGTTTATCCGTTCCTTGTGTAGTGGGAATTGGTATTAGAAAAAGCCATAGCACAAAAGTCTTGAAACCTTAATACTATAGTGCAAAATTTATCAAAGAAATTTGAATATTGTGATCAGCATGCATATTTACAACTCTAAACCTGGTAAATTCCCAGTAAAGAGTAGCACTCCTGAGATGAGTATTAGCCAAAGCACTGATATTGGTAGAAACACTTTCCAACCAAGACGCATTAGCTGATCATATCGATATCGAGGTATTGTTGCCCTAATCCAAATAAATATGAACAACAATAAAGCTATTTTCAAGATAAACCAAATTAAACCTGGAATTTTATACAAAAAACTAAGCTCTAAAGGAGGATACCATCCTCCTAGAAAGAATATTGTTATCATAGCGCTTGCTAAGATCATGTTTGCATATTCTCCTAAGAAAAAGAGGGCAAAAGGCATTGATGAATATTCAACATTATACCCAGAGACGAGCTCTGCTTCAGCTTCTGGTAAGTCAAACGGATGACGGTTGGTTTCTGCAAGAAGAGAGATAAAGAACACTATTGCCATAGGAATAAGTAGTAGATCAACCAAAAATGGCATATTATGCTTTGTTACTACCATTTCTCCGAGATTTAGCGTGCCAGTTGTGACAATAATTGTGGCAACTATTAAGCCTATCGAAACTTCGTATGAGATCATCTGGGCAGCTGACCTTATGCTACCCAAAAATGCATAATTAG
>JGI24697J35500_11274962_pt1 | contig 27725 bp, 23 predicted proteins | sample TergutMp193P1_FD_35500 | JGI IMG/M metagenome (IMG submission 35500) | reverse complement strand
CCAGCAAGCGGCACAATCACTATAGATAATATAGATATAACAAATTTAGAAGTAGAAAAAAGAAATATAGGCATGGTCTTCCAAAACTATGCCTTGTTTCCGTCTATGTCTGTTTTTGATAATATAGCATTTGGCTTAAAAGTTAAAAAGCTGCCACAGAGCGAGATTAAGAAAAAAGTTTTGGAAATGGGAAGCAAAGTAGATTTAGTTGAAGAACAAATGCAAAAAAAAATAAATGAGCTTTCAGGCGGGCAGCAGCAGAGGGTAGCCATTGCAAGAGCTTTAGTAACATCGCCATCTATCATTTGCCTTGACGAACCATTATCTAATTTAGACGCAAAATTACGTGTGCAGCTTAGAAATGAACTAAAAAATTTGCAAAGAAAATTTGGAATTACTACTATATATGTAACTCACGACCAAGAAGAAGCTTTAACCCTTTCAGACCGTATAGCAGTTTTTAATAAAGGTGAACTTGAGCAAATAGGAACGCCCGAAGAAATTTATAATAACTCTAAAACAGAATTTGTTTGTAACTTTATCGGTGATATTAACAAACTAGACAACGATTTTCTTAAAAGAGGCGGCATAGAAACAGATAAAAATTGTTACATACGCCTTGAACGTATATACGTAAATTCTATGAAAGAATATCACGTAAACTTCGGCACGGCACAAGTAACAGACTTAGAATATTATGGGCTTTATATTAAGTATACTTTAAATGCAGACGGTGCAACTTTTAAAGTTATTGAAAAAGCAAGCGGTATAGATTTATATGAAATTGGTGAAACAGTAAATGTTAGTTTTAACCCAAATAATATTCTTTCTTATTAAGAGGTATGCCATATGATAAACAAAGTAAATATGAAGACCGCCATAGTAAATAAAAAAAGCAAAAAAATGAATGCACAAATTGCAGTTGCAAATAAGCCGAATATGAAAGCCGCTATTACAAAAGCTTTAATTTTCATAGCTCTTTTATGGTTTATCATTTTTTTGCTAGTAGTCCCTAATATTAGCACTATCACAGCGGTTTTTTGGCAAAATGGCGAGTTTACAACACGTGCTTTTACAAGGCTTTTCACTTCCCCAATTGCAACTGCTGCTTTGCGAAATAGTTTTATATTAGCGCCTATTTTATCCGTAACGGTCGGTGTTCTAGGTGTTAGCTTAGTTTTAATTACCGATTATTTTAAAATAGTCGGCTCAAAAATTTTGCGGCTAGGTTATATGACAACTCTTCTATATGGCGGCATTATATTAGTTTCTGGCTATAGATTTTTGTACGGTGAAAATGGAATTTTAACTAACTTATTAGCTTCTATAATTCCTAGCTTTAATACAGGCTGGTTTGAGGGGTTCGGAGCTGTATTATTCGTGATGACATTTGCCGCAACAGGCACGCATATAATTTTTATAAGAAACGCTTTAAGAAGTGTAGACTATCAAACGATTGAAGCGGCAAGAAATATGGGTGCTTCTGGGTTTTATATTCTTAGAAAAATAGTTTTGCCAGTGTTAACACCATCTATTACTGCCGTTACTATTTTTACATTTCTAGGCGGTCTAAGTGCAATAGCCGCCCCCTTATTAGTCGGTGGCAGAGGTTTTCAAACTATAAACCCGATGATTTTATCATTTTCTGCAATGCCCGCTTCAAGAGATTTAGCTGCTCTTATGGCACTAATTTTAGGGTTATCATCTTTCGTATTAATTGCTGTGCTAACTTGGCTTGAAAAAAGAGGGCATTATTTGTCTGTATCTAAAGTCAAAACTTCTTTAGTGAAGCAAAAAATTAAAAATCCTATTTTAAATTTCTTTGCACACATATACGCATATGCATTATTTCTCATATATGTTGCCCCTGTAGTTTTAATTGTGCTATTTTCTTTTACAGATTCCGCAGCAATTGCAAGAGGTGAACTAAACTTTGCTTCGTTTACTTTAAATAATTATATAGCACTTATCACAAATGCAGCTTCATATATGCCTTTAATGATAAGCAGTTTATATTCATTTTTAGCTTCTGCAAGTGCAATAGCTCTTATGATATTAGTTTGTCGTATAATTACTAAACATAAAGGAAAATTTAGCACATTTTTAGAGTATGCTTTTATGATTCCTTGGGTTCTTCCCTCTGTATTAATTGCATTAGGTTTAATAACTACATTTTCAACGCCAAGGTGGTTTATAGGTGGCTTTGCACTAGTCGGCACTATGGGAATTATGGTGCTTGGCTATTTAATAGTTTCCATCCCTTTCACACTAAGAATGACAAAAGCTGCTTTCTATTCTATAGACAATTCATTAGAAGAAGCCGCAAAAAATTTAGGTGCAAAATCTTTTTATACATTTTTTAAAATTATTTTCCCTGCAATATTACCGTCAGTAATGGCTATATTTGCATTAAATTTTAATAGTTTGCTAACAGAGTTTGATATGTCTGTATTTTTGTTTCATCCGCTCGCAATGCCGCTAGGTGTGCAAATACAAAATTTAAGCACAGAGGGAAGCAGTGCCGATAGCACTGCACTAACTTTCGTATATGCTGTTTTAATGATGGTCGTTTCAGCTATAGTTTTATATATAGCTTATGGTCGTAGAGAAAGTAAAAATTGAGTTGCTAAACGTTATTTAGCTAATTCATTTAAAATTTGCAAAAAAATTACTAATATTTAAAAACTACCAAATGTGGTGGGGAGAGAATTAAAATGACAAAAATATATGGGCATAGAGGTGCCAAAGGCGATTATCCTGAAAACACTTTGCTATCATTTAAAAAAGCACTTGAAGCAGGTGTAGACGGTATCGAGTTAGACGTACACCTTACTAAAGATGATGAATTAGTAGTAATTCACGATTCAACCTTAGAAAGAACTACTACAGGAAAAGGGCAAATAAAAAACTTCACATTAGAAGAGCTTAAAACTTTTAGTGCAGGGGCTAAATTTAAAAGCTTTGAAAAATATGAGCCTAGTTGGGACGAAGAAAAAATTCCAACATTAAAAGAAACTTTGAAGCTTCTGGCCCCATACAATGTTGAATTAAATATTGAACTTAAAACATACGAAGTAAAATATAAAGGAATTGAGCAAAAAGTTTTGCAAGATGTAAGCCAGTTTGGCTATAGTTCAAAAGTAGTCTATTCTTCTTTTCATTTGCCTACAATTGCAAAAATTAAAAAAATAGACCCCTCTGCAAATATTGCCGGGCTTTGGATGTTTCCAATTTCACACCCTTTAGAATATATGAGTATGTTAAATTTAGAAGCCTTTCATATGAGCAAAGAAGCTATTTTTAAACACCCTGAATTATGGGGAAACATAGCCGAAAAAGTGCGTGTATGGACTGTTAATGAAGAAGAAGACTTTCAAAAACTGCTTGATTTAGGTGTTGAAGCCATAATAACAGATTTCCCACAAAAAGCATTGGAACTCAGAGGTTAGTTTTGCTTTTAATTTTTGAAACACTAGTTGAATGCCATTTAAGGGCATCTCTTATCCCTTGCTCTATAGTATAAACTGTTTTAAACCCTAGTAATTTTTCTGCTTTTGTGCAATCTGCATAAGCCCCTATTGCGTCTCCTGCACGCCTTGGGGCTTCTTTAATTTTTATATCCCCATTCACTTTTATAAAAGAATTCACAAACTCTTTCACTGTTACTCCTGTTCCTGTGCCTACATTTATTACTTCATAATTATTTTCTATTTCTTTAAATTTTTCACACGCTAAAATATGTGCATTTGCTAAATCTTGAACGTGTATATAATCTCTAATTGCTGTTCCATCTATTGTGCCCCAATTTGTGCCGTATATCTCAAATGTTTTGTTAGAAACTGCCGCATTAACTAACTTTCCTAAAAGGTGGCTAGGCTCAGCCGCATATGGTCCAGAAAAGCCATTAACACAAGCCCCTATTGGGTTAAAATATCTTAATGTTATCGCTTTAAAATCGCTATTTGTAAAATCTTCAAGTGCTAGTTCCATAATCATTTTCGTTTTTGCATATGGGCTTATCGGCTTTAATGGGCTATATTCATCTACTTTGAAGCTATCCTTTGAATTATATACCGAAGCAGAGCTAGAAAAGATTACATTTTTAATGCCGTTATTTTTAATAGTTTCAAAAAAATTTATGCTCTTAACTACATTTTCATTGTAGTATAAAAAAGGTTTTTGCATAGATTCTTCAACTTGTATTCTTGCCGCAAAGTGTATACAAGTTTCTATTTCGTGCTTTTCTATTATTTCTGACACCAGTTTTTCGTTTGCAATATCGCCTATATAGTGTGTCCTATCTTTTAAAAAATCAATATTGCCAGTAGCTAGTGAATCTAAAATTATCGGTTCATGCCCTGAATTTATTAGAGCAGTGCAAGTTGTACTTCCTATATAGCCTGCACCGCCTGTTACTAAAATTTTCATAAACACCTCTTTTTCGTTTTTTATTCTATTGTTAAAATACGCTTTCATAATCTCATAAATAACTTGTGATTATTAATTAAGATTATTTCCCACTATAGACCGCACTGCAAGTTCATTTCCTTAATTTATTTTAACATATCTATTGACAAAACGCAATGAATAGTGTACAATATATTTATAAATGTAAGAAAGGAGGTAAGCAAAGAGTGAACATTAAAAAGCTCGGTTGGTTAACCTTAGGCTTTTTACTTCTTATAATTGGCATTATCGGTCGTTTTGTCCCTTTAATGGGTAGCACGGGGCCTATAATAGGTGCGGGTTATTGTTTTTCACGCTCATCTAAGCGTATGGAAGCATGGCTCCTAAACACACCTTTCTTCGGCGATTACATAAGGCATTATCGTTATAAAACAGGCGTTCGCATGTCTATAAAAATCATTAGTATCTCAATGATGTGGACAGGGATGATTACAACTATGTTTCTTCTAAACGCTGTTTGGGTTCCTTGGTTTTTACTAGCTTTAGGAACAGTTTTAACGTGGCACATATTAAGCATTAAGCCGAAAGAATTAGCTAAAAAAGAAGTATTAAAAGCATAAAATTTTTAAAAATGATTTATGATTTTTGCAAGGCTCTAGCTAATCATAGCTTTGGTATAGTAAAACTTATTCATTTTTAAAACAAAAAAAGAAAAGCTCAACTAGTTTCTTTCCACCGCAAGGTGCGTTAAGGGAATTTGTTAAGCTTTTTTTTTACCATTGTTTATATAAAAGCCCCCGTTATTATTTATAACGGGGGCTTGATTTTTTGCAGTTTATGAGTTCGTTAGAAAAAACCTGCCTATTCTGCTTCTCATTGCTAAGTTAAATTGTTCCTCGGTTATAGTTCCTCTTCTTAGAAGCAAATATAGATGTGTGTTTGATAATGTCGTTAAATCTATTTCTCTTCTAATTCTTACTATTCTTGGCGTTGCTGTTTGTGTCCAAGCTTGCTCTGCTATATCATCTGCAGTAGTAATTTGTAAGTTTCCATCTTCATCTTCATAATAATATACATATTCCCAAATTATTAAAGGTGGTCTATTATTAGGAGGTCTGTTGTTATTATCACCGCTTCCATTTGGAACATTTGGAGTTGCATTAATAACTGCAAAGAAAGCATCTTTAGGATTTAAATCTGCATCAAAAAGGAGTGGATTCCCCCAAGCACGCCAACTTTGTGCATCTGTTAAGCCCCAAATAGAAAGCCTATATATATAGTCAGCAAATTCTAAATAGTAGCTTAAAACTCTTGCATAAGCTGCTGCTAATCTTTGTTGCTCTGCTTGCGTAAGATTACTCGGTTGGTTTGGAATTTGAACCCCGCCCACATTGTTTGTTCCTATAGTAATATCTAATTCTGTTATACTTATTCCTGCCCCTGTTTCTATAAAACGCATTATAGCAGGGCGTATGTTATCAAAATTTGTTGGCCATTGGTCTAAATGGTGGTGAGATTGCATTCCTATTCTTTCTATTAACAATCTACCGTCATAACTTGGGTGGTTTCGCCACCTTTCATTTATTTCTTCTACCATTTGGGCTATTGCTTCTCTTTTGCCTGGTGCTTCCTCGTTAAAATCATTATAATATAAAATTGCTAGCGGGTCATATCTTCTAGCAAAGTAAAATGAATAAAACACAAAATCTGATCCACTTTCATCACCCGTTGCACCGTTTGCAAAAGCATCATACCACCTTAAATAGTTTAAATTATTTAAGCCTACACCCTCTCTTCTCATATGAGCACGCCAGTTAGGGTTTGCTTCCCAAACAGGTCCAGATATAAAGTCAACAAACACTTCATTCAAAACGTCCCAAGAATAAATTCTTCCTGAAAAACGCCCTGCGTATTCTCTTATAAAAGTTTGCATGTTAGTTTTTGCAACATCTCTAGTTACTAAAGGAAGCGTTGTGTGCCCATCTCTACCAGTCATCCAAAGTGGTGATTGTGAATGCCAAACTAAAGTGTGCCCAACCATCGCTATGTTGTTTTCATTTGCCCAATTTACTATAGTTTCTGCATAATCAAAATTCCAAGTTTCAGGGTTAGGATTTGGAGCGATTACATCTGGTTTGTGTGCATCTTCCGCTGTAATAGCGTTGAAGTTTCGGAGAAAGAATTCTTCAGTATTTTGGTTCATCATTTGCGGGGCACGTGTCGGCCACACGTTTCCTATTAGGAAATACTCTCCTAAGGCATCAAGCAAAGATGGAAGTGTTAAATCCCAATAGTTAACTATTTGAACTGGAAGCTCTGCTGTGAAAGCACTTTGTGTAGGGACAACTTCAAAGTAAGAGCCAGCAGGGGCACTTATATTAATGCCGCTTGTGCTTCTATCTTCAAAGTCTCTAATCCAAACTATTTCGCCGCTTGAATTTGTAATCGTTAAATTGTCTATGAAAAATAAAGTGCGAGATTCAGGGAAAATGCCGCCGTTGCCAGCACCCAATTTAACTATTTGCACTTCGGTGAAAGTTAAATTTCTTATGTTTGCAGGTGCAGAAGTAAAGCGAGAGAAGAAAATTTCTTCGTTAGGTGCATAGTTAGGTGTAGTTATAAAATGATGCCATTGACCATTAGTTTGCACCATTATTCCAACGCCTTGTGGGCTTCTCGGAGAAGATATATCTATAGAGAAAGTGTATAAACCGTCTTCTGTTAAGCTGTTTTCAAAAGCTGCCCTAGGAATTCTTAAACCGTCCCATTGGACGCCTTGTGCTAGATATGTTCTTAAAACGTAGCTTCCTAAGTATGTTGTATCTAATCTAGGTAAGTCTACCGGTGGTATTTCTACAGGCGGCACTTCTATTTGTTCTGAATCGTCTAATCTTTCTATTATTATTCTGTTAATTATTATAGTTTCATTTCCAGCGGCTGTATTTAGCCTAAACCCCTCACTACCTATAGAATCTTCATCTGAAACGTAATGAACTAAAGTGAATGTGCTATTTGTATTTTGTGTATCCATAGTGTTATAACTTGGCAAGCGTTGCAATCTTATTCCACCACCTGGAACTACTCCATCAATTATTATTCTATCATTTGGATATAGAGCTAGGCGAACGTCCATTCCTGCCCAATCTGCGTTTCTAGCTGTTATAGAAATAGCACCGCCTGCAAGCACATTTAAAGCAGACCCTGCATTTCTAACTTGTGTAGTATCATTCCAAGGGAGGGTAGTGCCTGGGGTATGCCCATTTTCAGCTAACCATTCAGCAAGGTTAAAAACTATAGAGCGGTTTTCTTCTTCTTGTATATTCCCAGAGCGTATTATAGTCGCTGTTGCACCACTCGGTGAAAGTGCTGAAATTTCTTCTATACTTTCTATAGCAGAATTTTTTAAATAGTTAGAGAGGTTAAAAATTGTCTGCCCGTTTCTTAAGACTATTATTTCATATATTCTTAAATTTAAGTTTTCGCCTGACCCTGCAGCTTGAATTCTAATACCGCTAGTTATAAGGGTTGGGTTTATATTAAATTCTACTGCATAGCTTGGCAAATCTTGTATGTTTGTAGCGAAAACAAAGTTTCCGCCGTGCCAGTTATAGTTATCTAAGCCGTGCCCTTGGGCGATTACTTCATGCCCCGCTGGGTTTGCGTTAAGCACAGCCGCTGCCCAACTCGTTGGAATTTCAGAAGAACCACTTATAAACACTTCATCCCCAGCTTGAAAGTTTATGTAGCTTTCTAAAATTGTTAAGCCATCCCAGTTGTTTTGTCTATTTGTTAGTAGAATAAAGTAATCACTACTTGTGTTTTGTGTAAATATTGCTTCTTGTGCATATGTTTCATAGATTTTTTGTGTATCTTTTTTAGGTGCTTCATATGTTTCTTCGCTATTTTCTTGCTTTTCTTCTGTATAATATTTTTCTTGTGTTTCCTCGGTCTCTTCATTGTAGATTAGTTCAAATTCCCCGAAGATATTCAAAGGAAAAGCTAGCAAAAATAACAATAAACTTAAAAATATTGCTACTGCCTTTTTAGTTTTTTTGTGCATTTAGAACCCCCTATTAATAAAAATTTTTGAAACTGTTGTGTAATTATTATACCCTATTTGAAAATCAATTTCAAGCCTTTTTTGAAAAAATTTAGATTTTTTATTAAAAAATTACAGCAGCCATTGAAACTTTATAAGATCCACTTGCTTAATATGATAGATTAGTGTATAATTATTACTATGGAAAATATGAAAAATGGTGCAAATCAAAATTTAGCAAAACCTTTTGTAAAATGGGCTGGTGGAAAGGGCGGGCTTCTTAATGATATTCGCAAAAATTACCCCGCTGGCTTAGGTTTTTCCATAAAAAAATACGCCGAACCTTTCATAGGCGGTGGGGCAGTCTTATTTGATATACTTAATTATTATAACGTTTCAGAAGTGTATATCGGTGATATTAATTCAGAGTTAATACATACGTATAAAATTATAAGGGATAGAGCCCAAGAGCTTTTAGAAGTTTTAACAGACTTAGAAAAAGACTATCTTTCAAAAAATGATGATGAGAGAAAAATTATTTATTATGAAAAAAGAACTATATTTAACGATATAAAATTAACGAGCCCTAGCAGTGTTCTTTTGGCAGCCCTTTTTATTTTTTTAAATCGAACTTGTTTTAACGGATTATATAGGGTAAATTCAAAAGGCGAGTTTAATGTGCCGCAAGGCAAATATAAAAATCCTAAAATTTGTGATATAAATAACATTTTAATCGTTTCAGAAAAACTTAAAAATGTAAATATTGTTAATGGGGACTACACCCTATGTAAAAATTTTATAGATGATAAAACCTTTTGCTATTTTGACCCGCCTTATCGCCCTTTAACTGAAACAGCAAGTTTTACTGCTTATTCAAATAATAAGTTTGGAGATAAAGAACAAAAAAAGCTAGCTGAATTTATACATAAAATATCTGAGCATGGTGCGATTATTTTAGCTAGTAATTCCGATCCAAAAAATATAGATGAAAATGATAATTTTTTTGACGAACTTTATAATGATTATCAAATTTTAAGAATAGGGGCAAATAGGGCTATAAATTCTATATCAAGAAAGCGTGGAATTATAAGCGAACTGCTCATAACAAATGCATAATAGGCAGGTTGTGGAATTATGAGGACTTTCAAAAACATTAGTATTAAAATTGTTATTTTTGGTAATGATAGACTTATAAACGTCTGTTTTGATTTGAGCATTCATTTCAAGCAAGCCCTTTGTTAGTCTTTTAAATAACCCTTGATATTACCAATTACCAATTAAATTTTGTTTGGAAAGGAGAAAGTTATCAAAAAAATTTTAATATTAATCTTTGCGATTGTTTCACTATTTATTTTGATTGTGCAAATTTATACAAACACAGAATTTCAAGACCCTTTAGTTAGCTCTATAGAACACCTTAGTTTTTATTATGAACCTAATAGAAGCCCAAACTACATTAATCACAATCACTATTTTACTTTTGTTCCTTTAAATATACCGCAAACAATTCCTGTAAACTTTAATATTTCAAATGCCCTAAATACTCCTTTAGGAATTTCTGAATATGTAACGGGTGAAATACGGGTAAATGGCAGGCGTATAAATTCCCCTTTCCCCTCAGTAAATAATGGGGTAACTATATTGCCAGTTCGGGCTATAACCGAAGCTCTTGGTTTAGTAGTAGGGTGGAGTAATTTTGAAAGAAGAGTTAACTTAGGCGAAAATTATATTCTTTGGATAGGCGAGCCGCTTTTAAGCCGAGATGGTGGCGAAAGTACAATTGAATTTGGACCCGCACCAGTAATAATAGAAGATAGAACATTTGTTCCTATTTCATTTTTTAATTATGGTATGCAAGGCACAAATGCCACTATATATAATGGAGTAGTTATAGTAAATAGATCTTCCACACACCCTATACAAGTATCGGTGCCAAATTCAGCTGTAAACTTATGGTCTTATTCTATAACAGGTGATTTAATAAATGAATACGCAAATTTAAACAACATATTTTTTGACTACACTTCTATATTAAATGATACTCTTGTAATATGGACAGATACACCCCTTAGAGATTTTCAGCTTAACACAGTTTATTTTGAAAACATAGCACAAACAACCAATATGAGCAATTTAACTATTGGGCAAGTTATACATTCTATTGAAGAGCTAACCCCAGAATTGCCTTTTATATTGAGCACATCTATAGAAGATAGAATGTCAACTAGGGCAATATCTTTTTTAGATGAAAATAATATTAGGCAGCATTTTTTAATTAATATAAATAGAATAGATAATTCTGTTTGGCTTTCGCCTTTTGGATTTTAAAAAATTAAGAACTCTGCCAAAGCATAGGCTATGTATATAGACACTTGGGCATTTTCAAAGATTGGTTAACGGCATTTTTAGGAATATACAAAATATAGTTTTGAAGTAGTTCGTGCTTGGATATTATTCGCAAATGAAATTAGAAGTTCAAAATTTAAGCCAAAATTATAAAAGTGCATTAGCAAAAAAAGCCTTTGGCGAGCATATTACTAATGCACTTGTTGATGTTTGCTTTTATTTACATACAGGTGATATATTAAGCGTTTTAGGACCAAATGGCTCTGGCAAAAGCACACTTCTTAAATGTATAGCAAATATTTTGCCTTATAGCGGCTCAGTTAAAATAGATGGAGTTGAAGTGAAAAGCTTAAAGCGAAAAGAAATTGCAAAAAATATAGCAATTTTAAATCAAAGCAATAGCAATTTTTTTAACTTCACAGTTTATGAGCGTGTAAAAATGGGTGCTTATTCTTCAAATTGTTCTCATGAAAAAATAATGAATATTTTAGAACAGCTAAATTTAGAAAAATATTATAAAAAGCCAATAAATAATCTTTCTGGCGGGCAATACCAACGTGTTTTGATAGCATCTGCACTCATTCAAGAATCAAAAATAATTATGCTAGATGAGCCAACAAACCATTTAGATATAAAATATCAATTAGAGTTAATAGAGCTTTTAAAATCTCTTACTCAAAATAAAGGTGAGAGTGAAAAAATTATAATCTCTGTAATGCACGATATAGATTTAGCTATGAATTTAACGGAAAAAATGTTAGTTTTGAATGGCGGGAAAGTTTCTTTTTTCGGCAGTTCTAAAACTATGATAGAAAAAGATATTTTAAACGAAGTTTATGGCACAAATATAAGAAAATTAACATTAAAAAATATGGAGCGATGGAAATGATACCAATTATAACATTAGTAACCCCCTTTTTAGCAGCAATTTTAGTTATATTTTTAAAGGAATTTTCAAAAGCTGTTACTTGCTCAGCTTTTGGTGATAAATCTATAAAAAACACAGGGCGATTAAGCTTAAATCCCCTAAAACATATAGAACCAATAGGCTTAATTTTATTTTTTCAATTTGGCACACTCGGTTGGGGGAAGCCTATAGAAACTAGAAATCAAATATATAGAAGTTCCAAAAATGCTGTTATAATAAGCTCTTTAGTTCCTATGGTGATTCTTATATTAACTGGCATTGTTAGTTCTTTTCTAATCAACACATTGCCGCCTTTGCAAACTTATTTAGGCTTTTTTTGGTTAACGTTTTTATTTCAAACTATGCGTTTTAGTTTTGGACTTTTTATATTTAATTTAATACCGCTTTATCCATTTGAGGCTTCTAGGATTTTAAAGCTCTTTATGTCTCCAAATCAATCTTTAACTTTCAGCTCAAACGAAAGAATGTATTTATTTATTTTAGTTTTCGCATTTTTCCTATTGCCGGGGCATACAAATGCTATTTTTAGCAATATAGTAAGTTTGATGATAGCTTTTTTCACAAATTAAGCTTATGAGCTGTATAAAATATTCATTAAGCTATCAAATGATTTAGCCAAAGCTTTCTAACTATGATAATTTATAATAAATATTTACTTTATTCCTAAAATGTTGTATAATGTATAGATAACTTTTTGAAAGCTTGCCACTATCATACAATAACGCACCCTCTAAAAACTGTTAAGTTTTTAAAATGTGCGTTAAAGATAGCCTGTTTTTGGGCTATCATGGGTTAGTTAAAAACTTCCGAAAGGAGTTTTTAGAGATGCCCAATTAATGTATAATATACTAACAATGCACAGTTTCTTAAATTTTTAAGAAAAAGGGAGATTTGAAAATGAAAAAAATACTTACAAGCATAGCTTTAATTGCATCATTAGCAACGCCAACTTTTGCACAAACTACTAGCCAAACTCAGTTAGTTGGGAAATATATTTTTGAAAGCGAAGAAGTTTTAGAGCTTTTAGAAAATTTTAGAGAAAGTTTTTCAATGCAAGATTTTGCATTTTCTGTAGTTGATATTAACACAGGGCTAAGTTACTATAATAGCGATAAACTTTTTCAAATAGCTTCTATAACGAAAATTTTTACAGCCGTTGGAATTATGCAGTTAGTAGAAAGAGGTTTAATAAATCTAGATTCCCCTATAACATATTATATACCGAATTTCAGCCATTTGCCGCACCCTGTTACAGGTGGTGATTATAGAGAAGTAACTGTTCGTATGCTTTTAAACCATACAAGCGGTATTCAAAATGATTTTTGGGGAAGTGAAGCTCTAACTTTAGACGCTCCAAGCAATTGTTTTTTAAATAACTTAGTTTATAACCTTTCAACTCGTTATTTTCTTTTCCCGCCAGGTACTTCTATTAGTTATAACAATAACGCTTTTAATCTCTTAGGAATAATAATTGCAAATGTTGCAGGTTATAGCGAAGACCCAGCAGCTGGATATATTAGTTACATTAATGAAAATATTTTAAATCCATTAGAAATGAATAGTACAACTTTTCCAGTAGAAAATTTAGAAAACTTTGCAGGCGTTTATTCAGCACCAAACACTCTTGCTGCAAATGAGCTTAACTTTTTCTTTAATGTGCTGCCAACTGGAAGCTTGCTTTCAACTGCAAGCGATATGTCTCATTTTATGCAATTTTTATTAGAGGGCGATGAAGAAGTCTTAGGTGAGTATTATATGCAAAAGCTTTTTTATTTACACCCTATTGAATTTGAGAGCGGTTTTTCTACAAATATTACTAACCCAAGGTTTAGTTTAGGTTTTATGCATCAAATTTGGCCAACTGGAATTTTAACTATTGGGCACGGTGGCAATTTAATTTTTCACCATTCAAATATGGTTTTAAATTTTGAAACAGGTGTTGGTGCCTTTTCTGCTACTAACACGCTTTCGGGTGCTTCGGGCGGTGTATTCTTAGCCCAAGAGATGATGAATTTCTTAATAGGGTTAATGGGATATGAGCCTAATATACTTTCAGTTACAGAAAGTGTTGTGCAAACTAGGCAAGCAGAGGAATTAAGCATATATACAGGGCTATATTTAACAGGCACAGGCTTTTTTAATGTTTTTTTAGAAGAAAATGCTTTATATTTACAAATTCACCCGGAAATAATATTAGAGTTAATCCCTCTTGAGGATGGCAGTTTCATAGAAAATTTAACGAACCAAAGAATAAGATTTACTGAGTTAGAGGGCACAATGCTTATGATACTCGGAAATTTTAACGACCAAATAGTAACTAGAATTACACCTAGCGTTGCAACCGATAAAGAATTAAGCTTATTGGGGCGTTTTTACCCAACAGACCTAAGCTTAGTATCCCACATTGAAATACGCCAGCATGAAAAAGGATTCGTATATTTTGCTTCTTATACAAATAATGGACAAACTGTTATAATGCCTATAATTCATCTTGAAGAAAGCAATTTTATTTTAGCAAATAACTATATATTTGAATTTGGCGTATACGGTTTAACTTGGTGGGGAGCTTATGAGTATTTAGCTTTTGAATATGCGGGTGTTCTATTTATAGGAGGAAACTAAGCTTTGATACTTTCGGGAAAAGAGATATTAAAAAATATCGGCAAAGATATAATAATAGAACCTTTCAATGAAAAAAGACTTAATCCGAACAGCTACAACTTACGCCTGCATGATGAGCTTCTAATTTATGAAGATGCAGTTTTAGATATGAAAAACCGACCAAAAACAAAATCAATAAAAATCCCAAAAGAGGGATACACATTAGAAACAGGAAAGTTATATTTAGCAAGAACTATAGAAAAAACTGTAACTAATAATTTTGTTCCTATGCTAGAGGGTCGCTCATCTATAGGAAGGCTAGGGCTTTTCATACATGTTACAGCAGGTTTTGGAGATGTCGGCTTTGATGGTTATTGGACGCTCGAAATGCTTTGCGTGCAGCCTATAAAAATATATCCTAATATTGAAATAGGTCAAATTTATTATCACACTATACAAGGGGAGTATGAACCTTATTCTTTCGGAAAATATCAAAAGAATGATGGCATACAACCTAGTATGTTATATAAGGAATTTTTGTAAATGGAAGAAAATGAATTTTCACAGTTAGCATCTATATCTCCTTCTAAAAAGAAGGGAATTTTTTCATTTATCATTTCTAAGTTTAAGCGGCATAAGAAATCAGAAAGCGTAGCTCCCAAAAATTATTATCAAGAAATAATTAAAAGTTTAAACAAAAATGAGTCATTTTATGATAATATAGTAAGTGTAGCAGAGCTTTGTGAAAAAGGTATTAAAATAGCTAGAGAAAAATTGATAACTCAAAATAAATTGGATATTTTAGCAAAAGAGCTTAAAGAGCTTTCCTATTATGAAAATTTAACGAGTGAAGACGTTGAAAGCTTAAAAGAAATGCTCGATAGATACACAGGTCTAATGAGCGACAGGAAAAATTTAAGAACTCAAATAAATTCTTTTGATAAATCTTTATCTAAAATGAAGCACCTAGAAGATGATGCAAAGCAAGTCCTTGAAAATGTGCGTGGTGCAGAAAAAAAGCTAAGATATTTCAAACACGATATGTTTTATATAGAAAGCGAAAAATCTGAGCTTGAATATGAAAGGGAGGGGCTTTTATTCGCAAGGACTTTTGTTAAAAGGCTAGGGATTGTCTTCGTTACTATTTTGGGGCTTTCTTCAGTGTCGCTTTTCGCTTTTGGAATTTTAATGGAAGTGGATGTTTTTTTAGAATTAGCAATAGTTGCTGTAATTGCTATTTTAGTTTTGCCTATCATATATTGGTTTAGCTCGCGAGTAAAAAGAGAGCTTAGCTTAAATATGAAAAAGCAAAACCTTGCTGTGTCGCTGTTTAATAGAAAGAAAAATAATTATAATCATTATTTTAGCTTTTTAAACTTCGTTTACAATAAGTATGGCGTAACTAGCTCAGAAAAATTAGAAAAAAATTTGAAAGATTATGAGCACTATAAATATATTATAGGCAGATACGATTCTATACGAGATTTGCTAGGAAAAACAGAAATACAAATAGACTACTTTATTAGAAGCAATAATATGGTAGGCAGCTCAATTAGTGTAGATGCTTTTTCAAAATCCGTAAATGTGGAAGAAAAGAGACGTTATTTTTTAGAGCTTAAGCAAGAGCAAAATTCATTAATAAGTCGTTTTAATATTTTGCAAGATGATTTTGATAAAATTAATGAGCAAATAAATGCTTTAAATGATAATACGAACGAGCAAGTAACGAACACTATAAACACATATTTAAAAGAGATTAAACAGCTTGAAGATACAATTCCAAAAATGGAAAGTATTTTAGAGCTTGAAGAAAATTAATTTTGAATATAAGTGAGCTAAATACTATTTATGCATTTCTTAGAAAATTAGGAGGAATAGTGCAAACATATGGACAAAAATTTTGACCCGAAAAAAGAAAAAGAAATTTACGAAAAATGGCTTAAAAAAGGTTACTTTCAACCTTTTGAATATGGTAAGTCATTTTCAATGGTATTGCCCCCGCCAAATATTACTGGAATTCTTCACATGGGGCATGCTTTAAATGCTACAATTTATGATATTACCGCTCGTTTTAAGAGAATGCAAGGCTATAGTGTTTTGCTCTTGCCAGGAAGCGACCATGCAAGCATTTCAACAGAAGCAAAAGTAGTGGAAGCTATAAAGCCAAAAAGTAAAAAAGATATTGGGCGTGAAGCTTTCCTTAAGCGTGCTTGGGAATGGAAAGAAGAATATGGTAATATTATTACTAATCAATTCAAAACATTAGGGCTTTCGGCAGACTGGTCAAGAGAGCGTTTCACTTTAGATGATGGGCTTAGTGAACTAGTTGAAAAGGTTTTCATTTCTTTTTATAAAAAAGGTCATATTTATAGGGGTGAAAAGTTAATAAATTGGTGCACGCACTGTAAAACTACAATTTCCGATGCAGAAGTTGTTCATAGTGAAAACAAAGGCAAGCTATGGCATTTTGAATATAAAATAAAAGAATCGGAAGAGACGATAAAGATAGCAACTACTAGGCCAGAAACAATTTTAGGTGATGTGGCAGTTGCAGTTAACCCTGAAGACGAGCGTTATAAACATTTAATAGGTAAAACTGTTATAATACCTATAGTAAACCGTGAAGTTAAAATTATAGAAGATAGTTATGTAGATAAAGATTTTGGAACAGGTGCAGTTAAAATAACGCCTGCCCATGATTTTAACGATAATGAACTAGCAGCTCGCCATGAATTAGAACAAATTAACATAATGAATGATGATGGTTCTATAAATGGCATACATCCAGAGTTTGAAAATTTAGATAGATACGAAGCTAGAGTTAAAATAATCAAAATTTTGGAAGAACTTGGTCAGTTTGTTAAAGAAGAAGACATAGAAAATTCTATAGGCACCCATGATAGGTGTAACACTGTAGTTGAGCCGCTTAATAAACTTCAATGGTTCGTTAAAATGGACAAGCTTGCAGCACCTGCATTAGATGCCTATGAATCAAAATTGATTGAATTTATTCCTTCAAGATACGGCAAAACATATGCACATTGGTTAGAAAATATTAAAGATTGGTGCATATCACGCCAATTATGGTGGGGGCATAGAATACCCGCTTACACTTGTGAATGCGGGCACATATCTATTATAGCTTCAAAAGATGAAAAAGTTTGTGAAGAATGCGGCGGGGATGAACTAACACAAGATGAAGATGTTTTAGACACTTGGTTTAGCTCTGCTTTTTGGCCTTTTTCAACTTTAGATTTCCCAAATGGAAGAGACTTTTTTAGATTTTTCCCTACAGAAACTTTAATAACGGGCTATGATATAATATTTTTCTGGGTAGTGAGAATGGTTTTTAGCAGTATTTCTGAAACTGGCAAAGTTCCTTTTAATAAAGTTATTATTAACGGTTTAATTCGTGATGAGCAAGGTAGAAAATTTAGCAAATCACTAGGGAATGGAGTTGACCCTGTAGAAGTTGTGAAAGAATACGGTGCAGATGCATTGCGTATTACTCTAATTATGGGTAGTGCTCTTGGTTCAGACCAGCGTTTTTCACTATCTAAAGTGGAGACGAGCAGAAACTTTTTAAATAAAATCTGGAATGCTGCCCGCTTCGTTAAAATGAAAGAGCCAGAAGAAGTTCAACTTAAATGTTACTTTCCATCAGATAGGTGGTTAATATCAAAGCTGAATAAAATTATAAATGAAGTTACAGAGAATATGGAAAAATATGAGTTTGGTTTAGCTCTCGAAACATTATATGGCTTTATATGGGAAGACTATTGCGATTATTATATTGAAATGTCTAAAATCACTATTGATGGTACCAATGCAAGTTTAAATGTTTTAGTTTTAAGAGACGTTTTATTTGAACTTTTAAAGCTTATGCACCCATTTGCGCCTTTTATTACCGAGGAAATTAGAAACAGCTTTGGAAAGAAAAGCTTAGTTGTAAGCGAGTTCCCTCTCTTTAATAAACAGTTAGATTTTCTTGACTATTCAGTGGAAGAAAAAAAGATTGAAATTATTAAAGTTGGAATAAAAGCTATAAGAAATTTAAGAGCAGAGTTAAATGTGCCTAATTCACAAAAAATTAAGCTAATACTCGTAACTGAAGACCCAGAATATTTTAAAGATTGCATTCAATATTTTTCATTGGCAAATGTAAAAGAAACTGTTATAAATGGAAATTTTAACGAAGATTCTGTTTCAGTTCGCATAGATAAGGCAATAATATACTTGGAAGACTTATTTGACAAAGAAAAAGAGATAGAAAGACTTAGAAAAGAAGTTGAAAATTTAGAAAATGAAGTTGAAAGGGCTGCTTCAAAGCTTTCAAATGAAGGTTTTATAAATAAAGCAAAGCCGTATTTAATTCAAGAAGAGCGTTTAAAACTTTCTAAATATGAAGAAGCTCTTAAAAATGCTAAGGAAAGGCTGCAATTATTATGGCACTAGATTTTAAATTAGAGCTTAAAAAATACCAACCAATATTAGAGTTAGAAGATGTGGAATCTTCTTTAAAAAATGATGATATTCAAGATATAATAGATTTACTCGAGCAACTTACTAAAAAAGATTAGAGGTTATAAATGAACTGCCCAAACTGTAGAGAGAGAAATGAAGAAATTAAAGTTTGTAAAAACTGTGGTATAAATATACCCATTTTTTTAAGAAGTTTAAAAATCTCTGCACGCTTTTATAATCGGGCACTCATAAAATCAAGAAGTTTTGAATTTTATGAAGCTATAACTTTGTTAGAAAATAGCATAAAATTTGATAAGAAAAATATTAATGCTAGAAATTTATTAGGGCTTTTATATTTTGAAGTTGGTCTCGTTGGGGACGCTTTAAAACAGTGGATATTAAGCCAAAAAATGAATAAAAAAGATAATCTAGCAACATTTTATCTTGAAAAAGCACAGAGCGAAGCAAGCTATTTACAAGTGCAAGATAATGCAATAAAAGTTTATAATAAAGCAATATTTCACATACAGGATGGCGATTTAATAGCTGGAATAGAGTATCTTCATGAAGCTATAAATTTAAACCCTAAATTTATAGAAGCCCTAAACTTGCTTTCCTTAATTTATATACAAAAGAAAGAAAATGCTTCTGAATATATCGGAAAAGTTCTATCTTTAGACAAGACTAATAAAACAGCGCTTTTATATGAAAAATATATGAGACCGCATATAAGAAAAGAGTTAAATAATAGGCAAGTTCCAAAACCGAAGCCGCACCAAACTATTGAGAAAAATAATGTTTCAAAGCTTCCTGCACAGCAGTTTTCTAAACAGACAAGTAGAAGAATTATTAGCTTTACTCATATAATAAGTTTTTTAATTGGTGGTGCGGCAGTTTCCGCTATGTTTTATTTAATGATTATTCCTGGCTTATTAGAAGATAGAGATTTAACCTTAGAATCTTTAAACCTTAGATATATTCAAATGCAGCAGGCGGCAAATGATGATATAATTGCAAAATCACAAACTATTGAAGAGTTAACTATTCTAACTGAAAATTTACAACAAAGTTTAGACGTTCAGAGGGCTCATATTGAGATACAAGAAAATTTAACAACACTTCAAAATGCTGTAGATTATAATGCAGCTGGAAACCACAATGCAGCAGCAGAGTTACTATTTAGCTTAGATTTTGATAGATTGCCTAGCCATATGCTTCAAACTGCCGAAAATCTAAGGTCTACAACGTTTGCTTTTGCAACTATGAGTTTTTATAATTCAGGCTTAAATTATTTTGAAAGTTCAAGATATAATGAAGCTAGAAACGCTTTTGAACAGAGTTTACAATTTTCGGTAGATGGGCAAGTTCATAGAGGGAATATTATATATTTCTTAGGAAGAATATTTGAAATTTTCGGGCAATATGAGCAAGCTATACAATCATTTGAATTAGTTCTTAGAGAGCACCCGAATTCAAGCATGATAAATGAAACGCATATAGCTTTGCAAAGGGTTACTTCAGAAATGGCAAATTCACTTTTAGATTCTTTAGTTGGTTAGGCATAGCGAGTGTTTACCTAAGCTAGCTAAAAATAATTTGATTGATTTAGTTTAACTTAGGCATTTTTAAAATAACATTTGACAAAAGCAAAAGCTATATGGTATAATGTATATTCAATTTTTTATAGAGGGGGAGGAATATACTCAAAATGAAACTATTTTTAAAAAACACCCAAAAATATCACTTAAGGAATCCATTAGCTAGCAATGTTATTAAATATTCTAAATCTATAGTGAGTACATCAATCTTTTTTGCTTCAACATTATTTTTATATAGTTGTGGCAATGAAAGTTATACTAGTGAAGTTTCAGAAACACAAACACCTGTTTATGGTGAAGCCGAAAGTTCAGAAAATATTATAGAAGCTGAAACTATAAATTATGGTGGTGAGCTTATATTTTTACAAGCTTCAAGCCCTGCTTCTTTAGACCCACACCGCCAAAATGATGGTGCCTCTGCACAAGTTAATCGTTCTATTTACGAGGGTTTAACTGCTTTTGATGAAAATGGTAATTTAATACCTTTGCTTGCTGAATCTTTTGAGCCTATAGACAGCTACACTTGGCAGTTTAATTTAAGAAGAGACGTTCTCTTTCATGATGGAACACCTTTTAATGCTAGTGCAGTTCAAATGTCTTTAGAAAGATTACTAGACCCAGAAAATGCTTTCCCAGCAGCTTTCATATTAGATTCTATAAGCGAAGTGTTAGTAATAGACGGGTACACAGTAAATATAGTTACGCATTTCCCTTTTGCACCCTTGCCATCTCACTTAGCTAGTATGGTCGGTTTAATTATTGCTCCTTCTGCAATAGAAGAAGAATTAAGCGGTGGAGTTTCTATTATTGAAAATCCTATAGGCACAGGTCCATTTGCATTTAATTACCGTATATATGGTGATTCTATTAATCTTATTACTTTTGAAGATTATTGGCGTGGCAGACCTTATATAGATAGCCTAACATTTCTAGTAATACCGGAGCCATCAACTAGGCTTTTAATGGTTGAAACTGGCGAAGCACACGCTGCAACTGCTCAAGCTTCAGATGTTCCAAATATAATAGCAAGCCCAACATTAGAAATGATACAAACACAAGGCAGCAATATTACTTTCATAGGATTTAACACTCAAATAGCCCCTTTTAATGATGTTCGTGTGCGTCAAGCAATTTCTATGGTTATAGACCGTGAATCAATGGTATTAGCAATTATAGAGGGGCAAGGTATACCAGCAGTTGGTCCCCTTTCACCGCTAGTTGCAGGTGCTACAACCGATTTAGAAACTTTAGGCAATGATTTTGAAGAAGCACTTTCTTTATTAGAAGAAGCAGGCTTTCCAGAGGGTTTCAGTGCTAACATATACGTTAGCAACTTAGAGCATGGAAGAATTGCAGAGCTTGCCCAAGCTAATTTAGCCCCTCTTGGAATTAATCTTAATATAACTCAGCTTGAATTTGGGGCATTTTTAGAATATTTAAACAATGGGGCTCAAGAAATGTTCGTCCTAGGGTGGACAGCAATGACAGGCGATGCAGATTATGGACTATTCCCTATATTCCATTCTAGTATGCACGGAGCACCTGGCAATAGAACTTTCTTTAGCAATACAGCTGTTGATGAATTATTAGAGCGTGCAAGAGTAAGTTCAGACCAAGTTTACAGAAATTACTTATACGCACAAGCACAGCAAATATTAGTAAATGAAGCACCTATGGTGTTTTTATACCACCCAATTACTACAGTTGCAATGAACGGTGTAGATGGTGTTATATCTAACCCTAACATAGTTCCTCAATTTTACAGAGCTATTTTAAGATAATAAGAATACTTAGGCATTTTAGCCCCACCGCAGGTGTTTTAAAAAATACTTGCAAATTAAAAGAAAGTGTGCTATAATTAGTTGATTAAAAGGTTGCTCTGAGAAATATGAAGATTTTTTAACAACCGAGAAGGAGAAAATAAAAATGAATGATATAATAAAGTCTATCGAAAAAGCACAGCTTAAAGCTGAGATTACCCCATTTAACATTGGTGATACTGTTAAAGTTCACGCAAAAGTAGTTGAGGGAACTAGAGAAAGAATCCAAGTTTTTGAGGGTACAGTAATTAAAAGGCAAAATGGTAGTGTTCGTGAAACTTTCACTGTTCGCCGTATAGCTTCGGGTGTAGGTGTTGAAAGAACTTGGCCTTTACACTCGCCACGTATTGAGAAAATTGAAGTTACTCGCCGTGGTATAGTTCGCCGTGCAAAACTTTACTACTTAAGAAATAGAGTTGGAAAAGCTGCTAAAGTTAAAGAAGTTATAACTGCTAAAGCTTCAAAATAAAAGAAAAGGGGGGCATTCCCCCTTTTTTTGTTATTTTGAAAAAGCTTGAAAATTTTTAGAAACTTATCCAAAGTAAGGCTTTGAGATGAGAAAACTTAGGCATTTAAAAAAATTTATAAGCACCTATCCAAAGCAAATCTTTATATGTTAATACTTTGGTATTGTGTAAACTTAAGGAAAGATTTATATGAAAAATATACATTGGTACCCTGGGCATATGGCAAAGAGCACTAGGGCGATAGAAAAAGATTTAAAATTAGTAGATTTAATAATAGAACTTTTAGATGCAAGAATCCCTTTTGCGAGTAAAAATTTAGCATTAGATGAAATTACAAATAAGCCTCGCATAATCCTTTTAAACAAAGCAGACATGGCAGATGATATAGAAACGAAGAAATGGCAGCATTATTTTGAACAGCAAGGTAAGCCTGTAGTATTAGTAAATTCTTTAAAAGGGGAGGGTTTTTCAAAAATAACGCAGGCTGCTGCAAATTTAATGAAAGATAGAAATGCAAGGCTTAAAGCTCGTGGAAGAATATTTACGCCAACCCGTGCTATGATTGTCGGTATCCCAAATGTTGGTAAATCAACGCTTATTAATAAATATGTTAAAAAATCTATAGCTAAAACAGCAAACAAACCAGGTGTAACTAGACACAACCAGTGGATAAAAATAAATAAAGAATTTGAGCTTTTAGATACTCCAGGAATATTGCCAACAAAATTAGATGAAAAAAGTGGGCAAAGGCTAGCAATTTCAGGAGCAGTAATAGACCATGTGTTAGATATTTATGAACTTAGTATAATCTTAATTCCTTTTTTGCAAGAAAGATATTGCGGAGTTTTAAAAAGTAGATACGATATAGAGGAAAATCTTTCTCCAGAACATACTTTAAATGCCATTGCTGAATCTAAAAAATTATTACAAAAAGGTGCAACATTAGATATAACACGTGCTGCAAATCTTTTAATAGATGATTTTAGAAACTTGCGTTTAAACCGAATTACGTTAGAAACACCAGAAGATATAGAAAAAGAACGTGAAGAAATTGAAAATAATTCAAAAGTTTAAAGAAGTTTAGCTAGTCTTAAATTTTGTTTTAGTTACATTTGCCTTTTAGTTATTGTTAAAATATAAAAAGCGGATAAAAGTCCGCTAAGGCTTAATCCGCTCAAAAATTAACAACAGCTATTTTGTAAAAAAGTTTTTACTTCTTTCATATCGTTTGCGTTTGCTGGGCTTGCAGGCATATAATAACCTTTAGAGTCTGCTAGCTTGTATAAATCGTATTGAAATTTTTCATCAGAATCACGCATTTGCTGAAAAGTCTGTCTTAACATTGGGTCTCCGCATTCAGTTATACACTTTGCATAACTGCCTATGCTAGCTTTCACACCCGTTAAAATATCTAACACCATATCTTTTTGTTCCATTTTTTAAACCTCCTATATTTTTATTTTATAGCATATTTGTTAATTTTTGTGCACTTTGCTTTGAGCTAGCCGCAGCGTTTGTAAACATTGCTTTCGTTTCTTCACAATCACAATCTTTTGCGTAAGCTTCTAATTTAGAGGCAGAAGTTAATTGGCTCATGGCCACTTCTCTTATTGAGTTAAACTCATTTTGATTAAAGTTTGGCATTTTATTTGCTCCTCTTCTATAATAATATTATTTTCATTTATATCTTTTCCGTTTATATTTGAAAATATTCAGCATTTTAAAGAGTTTTATTAATTATGCTCCAAGTAGGTGTATTAGGTTATGAAAATATTGTACACCAAGGGGTTGACTTAACAGACTAATTTGTGATAAAATAATTCTTATGAATAATTTTAATAAAAGGATAGACTTGCATACACACTCTAAATATTCAGATGGCAGCTTTACTCCTAAAGAAGTCGTTCGGATGGCGAAAGAAGCAGGGCTTTCAGCAATCGCACTTACAGACCACGATACCCATGCAGGAATAAAAGAAGCTAAGGAAGAAGCAGAAAAACTAGGCATACACTTTATACCAGGTGTAGAGCTTAGCACTAAGTTTAAAGAGGGTTCATTTGCTAAAACAGATATTCATATTTTATGCCTTAATTTTGACCTACAAAATGAAAAGTTTAATAAAAATTTAGAGAAAATTAGAGAAGATAGACATAATATAAATCTTAAAATAATAGAAGCTTTTAAAGCTGAGGGAATAGAGCTAAAATATGAAGAAATTTTAGAAAAAGCAGGCGTTGGTGTAGTAATGAAAGTTCACTTTGTGGAAGTTCTTATAGATAAAGGCTATGCTAGCAGCCATGAAGAAGCTTTTAAAAGATTTTTTTCTGGACCTATTCCAACTAACATTGTGAGCAGAGTATTAGAGCCTAGAGAATGTATAGAGATAATAAAAAATTCTGGTGGGCTTTCTTTTTTAGCACACCCTTTTAGATATAAAATGGACACAGGTGCCTTAATAGACGAGCTTACTTCTTTAGGAATAGATGGGGTAGAAGTTATTTATCCTACCCATTCAGAAGAAGATACAGAGTTTCTTATGCAAAAGGCAAAAGAAAATAACCTAATGATGACTGGTGGAAGTGATTTTCATGGAGCAAGTAGAGAGCGTATTACTCTCGGTTGTGTAAATGTCCCTTATTCTTTTATAGAGGACTATTTTTTATGAAAAGCTTCAAAACTGAAACGAAAGAATTAATGCAAAAGTTGCTCAAAGAAGATATTTTTGATAAGTTCTTAGTTAGAAATGTTTTGCTCATAAGCTTTGCAAAATTTGAAATTTCGGGTCCTGTTTTTTGGGTTACTCTTAAGCCTATTATTTTAAATATAATTAAAGGGGCTGGCAAGCCTAAAAATTTTCGTATAGTTTTTATTTTAGACGAAGAAAATACAGCACAACTTCATGAAAATGCTTCAAATTTTTCTCTAAATATGAATTTCAGTGGTGAAGAAGTTTTTTTCACAACTGGAACGAGCGAAAAAAATTTTTCTTTGGACAAGTCTATTGAATACGTATGGGAAAATTATATAACAGATTTTTTTAAAACTAACAAAATTATAATGGAGGAACTTTAAAAATGCAAGAATTAGAAAAAGGAACACTTTCAATTGATTCAGAAAATATAATGCCGATAATCAAAAAATGGCTTTATTCAGATACAGATATTTTTATTAGAGAGCTAGTTAGCAACGCAAACGACGCTATAACTAAGCTTAAAAAATTAAAAGACATTGGCGAAGCCGATTTTTCAGATGATGAAGAGTTTAAAATAAAGGTCGTTATAGATAAAGAGGGTAAAACTATAACAATTTCAGATAACGGCTTAGGTATGAGTGCCGATGAAATAAAAGAGTATATAAACCAAATTGCTTTTTCTGGTGCAAAAGGCTTCGTTGAAAAATATCAAGATAAGCTAGGTGAAGATGCTATAATAGGTCATTTTGGTTTAGGTTTTTACTCTGCTTTTATGGTTTCAGATAAAGTTGAAATTCATAGTAAAAATTTTAAAGGTGAGCTAGCTGCCCATTGGATTAGCGATGGAAAGGCTGAATATTCACTAGGCGAGAGCGACAAACAAGCCCGTGGGACAGATGTAGTCTTACATGTGAATGAAGAATCAGCAGATTTTCTTTTAGATTATAAAATTCGTGAAATTTTAGAAAAATACTGCTCATTTATGCCTGTGGAAATTTATCTTAATGCAGATGAAGACCCTATAAATAAAACACCTTTATGGACTAGAAAACCATCTGAAATAACAGATGAAGAATATAAATCTTTTTACAAAAGCACTTTTAAAGATTTTAACGACCCTCTTTTTTGGATACATTTAAATATGGACCACCCGTTCACTTTAAAAGGAATATTATATTTCCCTCGTTTAAAACATCATATGGAACAAGTTGAGGGGCAAGTTAAACTTTTCTGCAACCAAGTATATGTTGCAGACAATGTTAAGGAAGTAATCCCTGAATATCTTCTTCTTTTAAAAGGTGTTCTTGATTGCCCAGATATACCTTTAAATGTGAGCCGTTCTTTCTTGCAAACAGATGGAAATGTTACTAAAATGAGCAGTTATGTAAGTAGAAAAGTAGCAGATAAACTAAATAGCATATACAAAAAAGAGCGTGAAAATTATGAAGAAAATTGGTCTCACATTAGCCCGTTTATTAAATACGGCTCTATTAAAGAGAGAGACTTTTATGATAAAATGGCTAAATCTATCATATATGAAACTACAAAAGGTGATTATGCTACATTATCTGATTTCATAGAAAGAAATAGCGGCGCTGGCAGTGAGGAGCCATTAAAAGAAATATACTACTCAAATAATAAAGCACTGCAAGCACAATATATAAACTTAATAAAAGAGCAAGGTTTAGAAGCTGTAATTTTAGAAACTGGCTTAGATGCCCCTTTCATTAGTTACGTAGAAAATTATGAAAACATAAGATTTATACGTATAGATTCTGCACTTGCCGAAGCTCTTAAAGGTGAAGAAGTTTCAGAAGAAGAAGCAAGCACTATTAAAGAATTATTTTCTAAGCTAAATGAGAACATAAAAGTTGAAAGCCTTAAAACTGAAAATGTGCCTGCTATTTTAACCCAAACAGAAGAATCAAGAAGAATGGAAGAAATGCAAGCGATGTTTGGCGGAATGGGGATGCCTATGCCAGAAGCTAAGCATGAACTTATAATAAACACAAAAAATCCTTTAATCGCTAGATTGGTGAAAGAAGAAGATGAAAGCAAAAAAGAATTAATATCAAACCACATATACGATATAGCTAAATTTAATCAAAAGCAGCTTACTCCAGAAGAAAAAAATGAATTTATAACAAGAACTAACGAAATTTTATTGAAATTATTATAAGGAGAACTAGTTTTTTAAGAAAAATGACTGGTTTAAATATTCACACACAATATAGCATTTTAAAAGCTGCTTGCAAAATAGAGGAGCTTGTTAAGCGTGCTAAAAATTTAGGCTACACCGCACTTGCTATAACCGACTATGGGAATATTTACGGCTCAATAGAATTTTACAAAAAATGTTTGCA
>JGI24697J35500_11274963_pt1 | contig 28413 bp, 22 predicted proteins | sample TergutMp193P1_FD_35500 | JGI IMG/M metagenome (IMG submission 35500) | reverse complement strand
GCACCCCGCCTGCAACGATACCAAACCCGCCAGCAGGGCAGCCAGGGCACGACCCAGGCACCCCAAGCCCTTTAATTCCTACTGGTCTTATTAGCACAAGCGGCACGGTAAACTTATCTAATCTAACATTTGACCAAAATGGTTGGGGTATTGCCACAACATTAGCAGCTGCCCCTCAGCATGCAACAGCTGCCACTTTCGCCACACGTGGGCAATGGCACAATCAAATTTTTCTTCAGCCAAACGGGCAAATTTTAGTGAACCCAAATACACCTGCAGGCACATACAATTTACAAGTAGACGTTACTCGTGGCGGTGTTACTATTCAAGCTGCATTTTCTTTAACAGTGCAAGCACCGCAAAACCAAACATTAATTTTATATCTAGTTCCATTAAATGAAACTGCAGGCTTTGAAGTTTTCCGCCAAGCTACTGGTTGGGTTCCACACACAGAGCGTTCATATACAATAACTTTTACACAAGGTGAAACTTGGGCTCAAATTTCTAACCGCATACCGCAATTTAGAAGACAAGGGCTAGTTTTCAACAACTGGAGATTAAATGGGCACAATGGTCCAGTAATAGCTGCAAATCAAGATTTCCATAACAATATGACAATATGGGCAAATTGGACATCCGCAACGACAGTAAACATAACTTTCAACGCTCGCGGTGGCAGTTGGGCAGGTGTTACAGGGGCAGTAAGGCCGCTTCAATTTACAGCAAACCAAACACTTTCCCAGTGGCAAGCTTCTAACCAAGGTGTAGCCGCTCTCACCCCTGTTCGTACAAACTATGAATTTATAGGCTGGTTTATAAACGAAACAAGAGACATGGTAAACCCGACTGTTACACACTTTACACAAGCAACAACTTTAAACGCCCGTTGGAGACCGATTGGAACAGGCATTTCAAATATAACTTTTAATGCAAACGGCGGCACTTGGCGAGCAGGCGGCACAGCAAACCGTGTATACGCAGTTCGCAACAACTCTAGTCTTCAAAGCTTAGGTGTCCTTTCATGGCAAGCTATGGATATGGAGCCAACACGCACAGGCTTTGTTTTTGACGGTTGGAGAAACACAGCTAATCAAAATATTTTTAATGTTAATACTAATATAGGCACAGCAAATGTTACATTAGAAGCTATATGGCGTTCTACTGACCAAGTAAACCTTATATTTAACCCTAATGGGGGTGTTTGGGCAAACGGGCAAACTACAACCGTAACTCATAGAATAGGGCGTGGGCAAAGTATATCTTCTCATTTTAACCAATCACTAGCTAATTTTATAACCCCCCCAACACGTGTAGGCTTCACTTTTGAGGGTTGGTATATAGGTGTAGTTAGTCAAGGAAATATTTTATTTACTAACACAACTTTAATAAATGAAAACACAACCGTAACTGCTAGGTGGGCAGCAGTTGACACCGCACCGCCTTGGCAAGGTGGTAATCAAGGCACAGTGCCACCGGTTACATTGCCAGAAACAATTACCCCAACAGCTTTTATAGACGTTTCTTCTAATGCTTGGTATCATAGTTATGTTAATAGGGTTTCAAGCTTAGGTATTTTCCAAGGCACAGGCGAAGCAATATTTAGCCCGCAAATTAATATGAACAGAGCAATGTTTGCACAAGCGTTAGCAAATATGAACCGTTTAGATATTACTGGGTTAGTTTCAAACTTTTCAGATGTTTCTTCTAATGCATGGTATAGTGCACCAATCGCATGGGCAGCTAATGCGGGTATCGTTCAAGGCACAGGCTATGGTCAATTTAGCCCAAATATGAATATTACCCGTGAGCAAATAGCATTAATGCTATTTAATTACGCAAATTATAGAGGTATCACTTTGCCAACAACCGGTTGGACTGGTGGTTTTGCAGATGCAAATAGCATTTCTCCTTGGGCTTCTGTGGCAGTGGAAGCTTTAAATTCTGCAGGTGTTATAACTGGCAGGCCAGGCGGGGCTTTTGACCCGCAAGCAAACGCAACCCGTGCTGAAGTTGCCGCTATGTTTGCAAGATTTGCAAATTTTGTTGATTTTTCAGGCAGGCCTTTAATAGTTACTCAACCACCACAACAGACACCGCCAAACAACTTTATGCCAATTTTAATATAAAAAGTTGAGCCTGCTCATTTTATCATATGGGCAGGATTCTCTCTAAATAGGAGGGTGGATTATGACTATTGAAGAAATTCAAAAAAAGATTATACCAATAGCTAAAGAATATGGAGTTCCAAAAATAGCATTATTTGGCTCTTATTCTCGTGGCGAACAAAAAAATGATAGCGATGTAGATTTTTTAATTGAAAAAGGTGAAATAAGAGGGGCAAGATTTGGTGGCTTTTGTTATGATCTAGAAGAAGCTTTAGGTAAGCCGGTAGATGTTGTTATGTATGGAAGTCTTGAAAAATCTGCTTATAAAGATTATATATTAGGAACAGAGGTTGTTATATATGAAGAAAGATAATACACCAACTTTAAAATCTATTTTGAAATATTGCGAACGTATTGGCAGACATATTGAAAATCTAGGTTTAACAAAAGATAATTTTTATGAAAGTGAAGTTGGGAAAGATGCTGTATCTATGTGTTTACAAACTATAGGTGAATATTTAAGAACGCTTGATGATAATTTTAAAGAAAAGTATAACAAAATTATGTGGAAAGATGCAATAGGAATGCGAAATAGGTTTGCTCACGGGTATGATGGAATGAATGAAGAAATTATATGGCTAACGGCATCAGAGTATGTTCCAGAGCTAAAAGAATATGTAGAAAAAATTTTAGAAGAAAATAGAAAAGATTAACTAGGGAGTTATTACACCAAGATAGCTCCCTTTTTAATACAAAAAGAGAATAAAAAGGCACATAAGATTATATCATAAATTAAGCTGAAGCAAGGAAGAACTATAGAAATTATTCTCAAAAGTATTTGTAATTTTATTAAAATAAATTGACAAACTGCTTGTTTTTTTGGTATACTATAGGTATGAATAATTTAGATGAAAAGCAGATTGAAAAAATTAAAATAATGGCTCAGCTTGCCATTTATGATAAAACTTTCGGCGAAGATGATAAAAAAGCAAACGACCTTTACTATAGAGATTATATATATAGAAAAAATTTTAACTATAGGCTTGCCTTTTCAATCGGCTATCTTATGATAGCAGCATTTTATACGCTAACAATTTTTATGGTGCCAGATATAGACTTATACAATTTTGATTTTATAGGCTTCGGTAGAGATTTAGCGATAGGGGCAGGTGTTTTTCTTTTAATCGCAACATTAATAGGAACCGTTGCCTCTTCTAATGATTATAAAAAAATTAAATATCGCCTAAAAGGCTATTTCACTTTAATGAACAAATTAGAAGAATTAGACACACCTAAGAAAATAAAAAATCGAAAACCACTTGCAGCAAGGCAAAAAAGAGAGGAATTTAATTAATGAACACATTTATACAATTTTTTAAAATTTTAACAAATATATCAAAAGAAAAAGTGGGAGGAAAGAAATCCATATGATTAGCACACTTCTTGAATTCCATAAAAATTTAATAAATACATCAAAAGAAAAAGCGGGAGGAAAGAAACCTATATGATTGATACACTTCTTGAATTCCGTGAAAGTTTAATAAACATAGTTAAAAGATTTGAAGCAATTTTTTTGTTTATCTTTAAGTTTCTTTGTGGCTTCATAATTTATAGCCAAATAAATTCTATAGGCTTTAGTGCAGAAATTTTTCACTTCATAACAAATTCAAACGTTACATTTTTATATCTTCTGTTTATGTCCCTTTTGTTTGTAATATTGCCGCTAAATGCAAGTTACTTATTTATGATATTAAATGTAGTAATCCAAGTTTCTTTAAGGTTAGAAGTTGCACTTTTGGTGTTTTTCGGTCTTCTCTTTATGTTCCTTTTTTATAGCAGCTTTAGCAGAAAAGAAAATATTTTAGTGATACTTTCAATATTTGCATTGCATTTTGGCTTCCCTTATTTTTTGCCTATTTTTGCGGGTATGTATTTCGGTGTTACTGCTATCATACCTATAGCAATAGGCTTATTTATACACTTATACTCTCCATTAATTATGAATATGGTTAGGCAAGGTGGTATAATCCCGGCAGATGTTGGCATTTTAGAAATCGGCTTAGATGAGATATTAGAAGCATTTGAAAATATTCAGCAAAATATAACTGGTGAAACTTACTTAGTTCAAAATTGGGTAACTACTTCTGTTTTAGTTTTCATAGTTTTTATTTTTGTGTATGTATGCCGTAAACTTAGCATAAACTATGCTAAGGAAATAGCGATAGGTTTTGGCACTATATTAAATATTTTTGTGTTTATAGTTGCAAATATTGTTGGTGCGCTTAGTTTTGGAATATTTGGTATAATCTTTGGCTCTATATTTTCAGCTCTTTTAATATTAGTAATTAAATTTTTTGATGTTGCTCTTGATTATAAAAAAGCAGAAAATGTTGAGTTTCAAGATGAAGACTATTATTATTATGTGAAATTAATACCAAAAAGAAAGTCTGTTTTAGCAGTTCGCCAAAGCTTGCAAAGCGAGCCGCCCGCAGAATCTATAATCACAGAAGAAGATGAAGAAGAAGGCTTTGAAGAAAGATATTTAAGAAATCGAAGCCCAAATCAAAGAGGAAGCAAAAGATAGCCCCTTTTTGGGGCTTTTCAAGGGTGGGCTAAAAACTACCAAAGGGGGAGTTTTAAGAGATACCCTATTTCGCAATATATTTGAGGTAAGTTGTAAATGGTTGTATTTAATTGGGAGCTTTTTAGTTTCTCGCCTTTTTCAGATATTTTAGATATAGCTCTCATAACTTTTGCCATATATAAAATAGTAATGTGGGTAAAGGATACAAAAGCAATGAGCCTTTTTCGTGGCATTGCTTTTATTTTGTTTATCGCAGGGCTTGCTGTTTTGTTTAATTTAACTACTATTTGGTGGTTAGTTCGTAATTTGTTCAATATTAGTATTATTGCTTTGTTAATTATATTTCAGCCAGAACTTAGGCGTGCATTAGAAGAAATAGGGCGTGGCAAATTAGTTTTTGATTTTATGGGTAAAGAAGAAAAAATAGAAGAAAACAACAAAGAATTTCTTGAACTAATAATAAATGTTGCCTTTAAATTAGCTAAATCTAAAACGGGTGCTTTAATTATTTTAGAAAAGCAAAATAGCTTAAGCGAGCTAATAGAAACAGGAATTATCCTAGAAGCAAACTTAACTAAAGAGCTTTTAGAAAATATTTTTTATCACAATGCCCCCATGCACGATGGTGCAGTAGTAATTAGAGGAAATAAAATTTTAGCGGCTTCTTGTATACTTCCTCTAAGCACAGCAGATGTTAGCAGTGATCTAGGCACAAGGCATAGAGCAGGGTTAGGGGCGAGCGAGCATTATGACAGCATATCTATAATATGTTCAGAAGAAACAGGGAAAGTTAGCGTCTGTATAGAGGGCGAGCTGCTCAAAGGCGTAGATGAACAAACACTAGCAGAAATGCTATTAGGAACTTCTAAAAGAAAAAGGAAAAAATTAAAAGGCGTTAGGAGGAGGTGAAAAATAAATGGGATATTTAGCAAACTTAACTAAAGCTTTAAAAAGCTCTAATCAAAATGAAGAGGGATTAAAAAATTTATCTAGCAATCTTGATAAATCGCCTAAAATTTTGAAAAACACCGTACAACAAGATGAAGAAAGTTCAAAGAGATTATCAAATGTTATTGAAAAACCATCAGTTAAATCTTCAAAAAGCATTAGCCAAAATGAAGACTGGTTAAAAAAAATATCAAATATTTTCAAAAAATATGTTTTTAGAAATTTTGGTTGGAAGCTTTTCTCTTTTTTCTGTGCAACCGCCCTTTGGAGCATAGTTATAAATTATGAATATCCCATTGCTTCTCACCAATTTAGCCCCTTTTTACAAGTAAGAGGTGTGGAACAGTTAGAAAAAGCCGGTGTTGCTCTCTTAAATCAATCTCTATTATCATCTTCAACTATTGGTGTTGAAATTCTTTCAAGAGATAATGTAAATATTACAAGCGACCAAATAACAGTTTATATAGACCTTGAAGACCTTGAAGAGCTAGAAGATATAACTAGCTTAACAACAATTACAGTTCCAGTTAGTTATGAAGTGAACACTGCTTTTTCACCTACAGAGTTTGCGGTTAATGTTTTAAGAGAAGTTGAGCTTAGATTAGATAGAATAAAAACAGTCTCTTTTCCAATTACTATAAATAAAGAGGGCGAGCTGCCACCAGGTTTAGATATGGAAGAAGTTATAGTCTCTCCTCAGCACATATACGTAACCGGGGCAACTAATGAATTAGAAAATATACATTCAATATTAGTAACTTTAAATTCTGAAGAAATTACAGAAGACTATGCAGATTTTTATAATTTTACAATCGTTAATGAGCAAGGCATAAATATTACTAATAGATTTAGCTTTTCGCCAGAATCCATTTTTTTAAGCTTCGGTTTAACTAGAAGCGTTGTAGTTCCTGTTGGGCTTCCAACTATAGTCGGCAACCCTGCCCAAGGGTTCACAAGGGGCACTTTTAACGTTAGCAAATCAAGTATTACTATATATGGCAAACCTATTCTAGTTTCAGATATAGCTGAAGTAAACTTAGGAGAAATAAATATTAGCGGTTTAACAGAAGCAACAACTTTTTATGTAGATTTAAGAACACAGCTGCCAGAGGGTGTAAACGTCTTTGGGGAATCGCTAGTAACAGTTTCTATTAATATAAACCCCTCACCAATACTTGTTAACCCTATTGTCGGTTCTCAAATAATAGACGACGACTACCAAAATGATTTTAATGAAGAACTAGAAGAATTGGAAGAACCGCTTCCAGAAGAAAATATAGAAAATGAAGCCCTTGAAGTTGTAGAAGATGAGCCAGAATTGGAAGAGCCGATTCTAGAACTAGAAGAGTTAGACCAAAATGATGATAATGGTGATAGCGAAGACGAAGAAGAACTAACCTAATTAGGCGACTAAAATTAAAGAGGTATATATAGAATGAAACTTTTTGGAACAGATGGCGTTCGTGGGGAAGCAGGCAATGATAGCTTTTTAACGCCAGAGCTAGCCTATAAACTAGGCTTATACACTGCCCATAAACTAAAAAAAACAGCCCCTAATAATAATGAAAAATTAGAAATAATAATAGGGACAGATACGAGAATTTCTTCCGATATGTTAAAATCATCTGTTGCTTCTGGAATAATGGCAGCAGGTATAAACGTTGTAGATGCAAATATTTTGCCAACACCAGCTTTAGCTTATTTAGTCAAAAGTTATGGCTATTTAGCAGGCGTTATGATAAGTGCTTCTCATAACGATTTTTATGATAATGGAATAAAATTTTTTAATAGCAATGGTTATAAGCTTTCAAATAATCTTGAATTAGAAATTGAAAAATCTATTTTAGAAAACGAGCCTTTAGAAAAAGTGAGCCACGAATCTATAGGCACTTTTTCAAAAATCCTTAATTTAAATAAATATTCAGAAGATATGGCTAGTAAAGTTTTGGCAAATCCAAATTTAAAAATTTGTATAGACACTGCAAATGGTGCAGCTTATAACACAGCCCGCCAAATATTTAAAGATAAATTTGGCGATACTTATTATATAGCAGACAAGCCAAATGGCATAAACATAAATAAAGAAGCAGGCTCTACTAATATGGAAACTTTGCGAAAATTTGTTCTTGAACACAAGCTAGACTTAGGAATTGCCTTAGATGGTGATGGTGATAGAATGTTAGCAATTGATAGTAAAGGGAACACAATTAACGGAGATGAGTTAATGTTGATTTATGCAAAATACTTGCATAAAAAAGGAAAGCTTTCTAAAAACACATTAGTATCAACTATTATGAGTAATTCCGCACTTTCTGAAAGCCTAGCAAAAGATAGTATAAACATCGTTAAAACTAGTGTTGGTGATAGATACGTATTAGAAGAAATGCTGTCAAATGGCTATAACTTAGGCGGTGAAGATTCTGGGCACATTATTTTTTTAGATGAAGTAACTACTGGAGATGGTTTGTTTTCAGCTATTATGCTTTTAAGAATAATTACAGAAGAAAATAAACCGCTTCATAATTTAAACGAGCTAACACGTTACCCACAAATAACTATAGCCGCCCCCGCAGATGATACTAAGAAAAAAACATTTGAAACACCAGAGCTCTTAAATTTAATCGAACAATTAAAGCAAAAACATAGTGCCATAACAGTGAGACCTTCTGGCACAGAGCCAGTAATAAGAATTACTATTGAGGGTAAAGACGAAGAAGAAATTACAAAAGATGCACAGCAAATAAGGAGCTTAATTTAATATGATAGCTATAATAGGTGCAATGGAAGAAGAAGTTTCTTATTTTAAAAGCATAATGAAAGTTGAAGAGCTTTTTGAAATAGCTAGCCTTAAGTTTAGCAAGGGGCAGCTTCTCGGCAAAGAAGTAATAATTGTTAAAAGCGGTGTTGGTAAAGTGAACGCCGCTATTTGCACGCAAATTTTAATTGACTATTTTAAACCAAAACAACTAATAAACATAGGCATTGCAGGTTCTTTAAGAGATGATTTAAAAATTGGTGATGTTATAGCTGGTGGTGATTTCGTTTATAACGATGTAGATGTTACCCCTTTTGGTTACAATAAAAACCAGCTTCCAGGTATGGAAAGCGAAATTATAAAAGGTGATAGACCTTTATTATTCCTCGCAGAAGATAGTGGAGCAATAGCGGGCATTATCACTTCTGGTGATACTTTCGTTGCAAACCTTGATTCCGCAGAGCGTATAAGAGAAGAAACGGATGCAGATTGTGTAGAAATGGAGTCTGTAGCAATAGCTCACACTTGCTTTCTTAATAAAATTCCCTTTTTAGCTGTTAGAGGCATTTCAGATTTGGCAGATGGAAATGCTTCTGGTGATATGAAATCAAATCTTGATAAAGCGATGAAAGCAGCTATAAAAGTTACAGAAAATGTTTTAAGGAGAATATAAATGATGTATAAAACTATTACGCTAGAAGAAGTAAAGCAAAATAGTGAAGTTTGCAGCTATGTAGAATCTGGAGATGATGTTTTAAATGTAATGGGTTATACAGACCATTCCGCAGGGCACACGAGCATAGTTGCAAGAGATGCCTCCCGCGTTCTAAAAGCATTTGGTTATGATGAAAGAACTATTGAACTTGCAAAAATAGCAGGCTACACACACGATATAGGCAACACAATAAATAGAGTTGGGCACGCACAAACAGGTGCATTAATGATGTTTTCAATACTTTCTCGCATGGGAATGAACCCAAATGAAATAGCCATAATCACTTCTTCTATAGGCCATCATGATGAGAAAGACGGCTTGCCAGTAAATCCGGTTTCAGCAGCTTTAATTATAGGCGATAAATCAGACGTTCGCCGAAGCAGAGTAAAAAATAAAGATTTTCAAACTTTTGATATTCATGATAGAGTAAATTACTCTGTAACTAGTTCTGAGATTGAGATTATAGAAAAAGATATAAATTTAAAGTTAGAAGTAGATTTGTCTATTTGCTCTGTTGCAGAATATTTTGAAATTTTCCTCGCAAGAATGGTGATGAGCCAAAAAGCTGCCAATTTTTTAAACGCTAGTTTTCATTTATATATAAATGGCACAAAACTTTTATAGAAGCTTTTATAGGATATGTTGGAATTTTTAAAAATTAAAATTAAGCAAAGCTTTGAAAGTAACACCTTTATAAAATTTTTGATTGTTGGCGTATGCAACACCTTTATAGCTTATGCAGTTTATTTTATTTTATTGCAAGTTGGTTTGCGTTTTTTTATAGCCGCCGGCATAGGGCAAATTGCAGGAATTATAAATAGTTATTTTATGAACAAGCACTTTACTTTTAAATCAAAAAGCAAAAGTAAAATGGAGCTCGTTCGGTTTTTAATTGTATACGCTTTTCAATATTTATTTCAAATAACTTTTATATATTTTATGCCTTTTAGCTACGAGCTTGCAGGGCTAATGATTTTGCCTTTAAACCCTATTATAAGCTTTTTAGGACATAAATATTTCACCTTTAAAATTAGGGTTGTTAAATAGAGTTTTAGGCATTGGCTTGTTTCTTTATAAGCTTCCTCATTTACCTAGCACACTTCTAGCCTAAACTCTATTTAACTTCTTTACTTAAAAGATAGAAAAAGAGGAAACCATGAACATACATGAATGCGAAATTTTTTCACAGAAGCAAATCGCTGCAGAAATTTTTGAATTAATATTAAAATATGATGGTGAAGACCCAGCTCCTGGGCAATTTGTTTCAATAGTTCCAAAAGATAAAAATATAATTTTGCCACGCCCCATCTCGGTTTGCTGTTTTAATAAAGGTTACTTAAAATTAGTTTATAAGCGACTAGGCACGGGCACAGCTAGTATAGCTAATCTTAAACCGAAAGAAAAAATTAATATTATAGCCCCCCTTGGGACAGGCTTCCGCTTAACAGACCATAAAAATATATCAATAGTAGGCGGCGGTCTAGGGGTGCCCCCACTCTTAGAGCTTGCAAAGAGATTAAGAGAAAAAAATACAAATGCCAACATAAAAATATATCTAGGGTTTAGAGATGAAAGCCAAGTAATCTTAGTCGATGAATTTAAAAAATACGGGGAAGTTATAGTTACATTAGACCCTAGCAACCCACTTGAAGCTTTAGCTTCTTCAATAAATTCTAATTTAAATAACGATATATCCAAAGGCACACAAAAACCCGATATAATACACACTTGCGGGCCTTATATTTTAATGAAGCGAATTGCCCAATATGCTAAAGAAGAAAATATACTTTGTTTCACTTCTTTAGAGCAAAGAATGGCTTGCACAGTTGGTGCTTGTTTAGCTTGTGTAGTTAAAGTGCCTGTTTCTTCATCTGTGAACACCTTATCAGCTAACTATGACACTAACGCTCCCGCTTTTGAATACCGCCGAGTATGCACTGCCACAGGGCCAGTATTTAATGCAAATGAAGTAATTTGGGAATAACCATTGTTAATCATTAGTTTTATGCCTCTATGCAGGCTTTAAAAATCAATATAAATTTTTATAATATACAACGAACAAAGGAGTATAATTATGATAAAAATTGCAAATAAAGAATGGAAAACACCTGTAACAGTTGCTTCTGGAACATTTGCAAGCGGCAGAGAATATGGCGAATTCATAAATTTAAGCCACTTAGGAGCAGTTACTACAAAAGGTGTTTCAGATGTGCCTTGGAGCGGAAACCCTGCACCCCGTGTAGCAGAAACTTATGGCGGCATGTTAAACTCTATAGGCGTTCAAAATGTTGGCGTTAAAATGTTTATAGAAAAAGATTTGGAGTTTTTGCAAAATACAAACACAAATATAATAGTTAACATATGTGGGCACACTATAGATGATTATTTAAAAGTAATCGAAGCATTAGACGACCACGGCGGTGCTCACTATTATGAATTAAACGTCTCTTGCCCAAATATAAAAGAGGGCGGCATATCATTTGGTGTAAACGCAAAAGAAACTGAAAAGCTAACTTCTGCTTGCCGAAAAATAACTAAAACTCCATTAATAGTGAAACTTTCGCCAAATGTTACAGATATAACAGAAATAGCAAAAGCCGCTGAAGAAGCAGGGGCAGATGCCCTTTCATTAATCAACACTTTAAAAGGAATCGCAATAGATATTAATAGTAAAAAGCCTTTTCTAGGCGGTATAACTGGTGGGCTTTCGGGGCCCGCTATTAAACCTATTGCAGTTCGTATGGTATATGAAACTTATAAAGCTGTTAAAATTCCTATAATAGGCATGGGTGGCATTTTCAGACCAGAAGATGCTATAGAATTTATTTTAGCTGGTGCTTCAGCAGTTGCTATAGGCACTGCTAATTTTTCAAACCCAAGAGCTTCAATAGAAATTATAAACGGTATAAATGAATATTTAGAAAAAAATAATACCGATATGCAAGGAATAATAGGTGCAGCAACTTAAAAACACTATAATAAGTTTATAAATGGTGTTTGTTTTTCTCAAAAATCACTTGCAAAATATCAAAAATTCGTGTATACTATTATTTGTAACATTAAAATAAAATAGGGGGGTGTAAATATGCCACATTTCATTAGTGATGCTTGTATAGCTTGTGGAGCATGCGAGCCAGAATGTCCAGTTCCTTGTATTACTCCTGGTGATATATTCGTTATAGACCCAGAGTTATGTATAGACTGTGGTTCTTGTGCTGCTGTTTGCCCTGTTGACGCAATCAGCCCACAGTAATTAAGTGTCTCTAAAACAACCAAATTGAGTTTTAGAGAGTCTTAATTTTTAAGTCTCTGCCTTTAAGGGTTTCTTTTCAGACTTTTTTAGAAATCCTTTTAAGGCAGAGGTCTTTGTAAAGTTAATAAACAAGAAACCGGCAAATTTTTGCTAAAAATTTTAAAAATAATATAAATATTGAGGGAGATTAACAAAAAATGAAATTACAATTAGCATTAGACTTAGTAGATAAAGCAGGCGTTTTAAGCGAAGCAAAAGAATTTGCACAATTTGTAGACGTTATAGAAGTTGGCACACCAATAATAATTAATGAGGGGCTTCATGCAGTTAAAGCTCTTGCAGAAGCACACCCAGAAACTACTGTTCTTGCAGATTTAAAAGTGATGGATGCTGGTGGATATGAAGTTAGCGTTGCTGCTGCTGCTGGTGCAAAAATTGTTACTATTCTTGCTGCCGCAGAAGACCACACAATAAAAGGTGCTGTTGAAGAAGCTAAGAAACACGGTGTAGAAATATTAGTAGACATGATAGCTATTAAAGATTTAGCAGGCAGAGCAAAAGAATTAGATGCTATGGGTGTAGACTATATTTGTGTTCATACAGGGTATGATGGGCAAGCAGCAGGCGAAAGCCCATTAGAAGCTTTAAAAACTGTTAAAGCAAACGTTAAAAATGCTAAAACTGCTGTTGCTGGTGGTATTAAGTTAGACACTGTTGAAGGTGTTATAGCTGCTCAGCCAGATTTAGTAATAGTTGGCGGTGGTATTACTCAAGTAGACGGTGATAGAATAGCAGTTGCTAAAAAATTCCGTGAATTAGTTAAGTAAGCTATATGGCTAGCGATACTAATTTAAATTCACCACAGGTTGTTTTAAAAGAGTTAGAACAAGCTTTGAGCCACATAAATGAAAAAGAAGCAGAAACTTTGTTAAAGAGTATTGAAGATTGTGGAAAAGTGTTTCTAGCTGGTGCTGGTCGCTCTGGGCTTATGGCTAAAGCATTTTGTATGCGTCTTATGCATATGGGCATACATGCACATGTGTTAGGCGAGACTACTACAAGCACTTTTGAAAAAGAAGACCTTTTAATACTCTGCACTGGCAGTGGTGAAACTGGCACTCTAGTCCATTATGCAAAAAAAGCAAAAAACATAGGCGGTAAAATAGCAGCTATTACTATAAAGCCTGAAAGCACAGTTGGCAGCTTAGCAGATTTTGTTGTGAAAATGCCCGGTGCTGTGAAAGAGCGTAAAGAAGGGGAAGAAAGCACGGTTACAGTGCAGCCAATGGGCTCTCTTTTTGAACAAAGCCTTTTATTATTTTTTGATAGCTTAATTTTACAATATATGAGCAAACATAATTTAAAAGGTGATGTTATGTATGGTATGCACGCCAATTTAGAATAGCCCCTAAGGGGGCTTTTTTAGGAGGACTAAAAATGCCAAATGTTTTAGAACTTAGAAGCGAAAAGAAAAGTCAACTTTTTGACCTTTTAAAGCTTAAAAAGGAAAATCCAAACTTAGAAATAAAAGGCTTGAATGAATTAATTTTAAGAATAGAAGCTTCCATGGAAGAAGAAGATGTTGCACTAGTTGAAAAGAAAATCGCTAAACTATAGAGGAGGTTAACAAAGTGGCAGGGCATTCAAAATTTGCTAATATTAAGCATAAAAAAGAACGTGCAGATTTAAAGCGTGCAAAAATCTTTACTAGAGTCGGTAAAGAAATTATGGTGGCAGTTCAGCAAGGGGGGCCAGATAAAAGTATAAATGCAAGGCTTAGAGACACAATTCAAAAAGCACGGGCAAATAATATGCCAAATGATAATATTGAGCGTTTAATTAAAAAAGCCGCAGGCGAAACAGATACTAGCCAATATGAAGAAATAACTTACGAGGGTTACGGTATAAATGGCATTGCTTTAGTAGTTGAAGCACTTACAAATAATAGAAACCGAACTGCTGCAAATGTTAGAAGTGCTTTCACAAAAGGCGGCGGAAACATGGGGCAAACAGGCTCTGTTAGTTTTATGTTTAATCAAATAGGGCAAATAATAATAGATAGAGAGCTAACAGAAGATGAGCAATTAACACTTATGGATGCAGGGGCTTCCGATTTTTCAGATGATAGTGAAATAATAACTGAGCCAAATGATTTGCCAAAAGTTTTGGAAGCATTGCAAAGCTTAGGTGGTAATTCTTTAGAAATACTTAGTGCCGAAGTTATATACAAACCGACTACTTATGCACCCCCATTAACCGAGCAGGAAGATATAAAAAAAATGAACCGGCTTATATCTCTATTAGAAGAAGATGAAGACGTTCAAAATTTTTATCACAATTTAGAAGATTTTGAATAATATGGAGTTTTGCTATAATGATTAAATATGCGTTATCAAAAAATAACTCGCTATATTTTTTAGGGCTTTTTTCATTTTAATTGAGAATTTATTGTGTCTCTTTTTATCAAATTAAATATTGAATATACTACCATTATTCCTAATGCTATGCTTCCCGCTGCTGCAAAAGTTTCTAACCCTGCTGCTGTAGCATACCCTGTTTCATTTGCTACTAAGTATAGCATAGTTCTATAAATTCCTGCCCCTGGCACATATGGAATAATGCCCGCAATTAAATATATGCTCCCTATTACTTTTCTTTTTTTAGAGAAAAATAAACTTAAAATAGAAACAGCAGCAGCTGAAAGAAAAATCATACCGAATAGTTCTAAAATAAGCCACCCAAATGAGCTAGTGAGCCCCGCTAAAATTAACTCTTTTTTAGGAGCACCAAAAATATAAGCGAAGCACATACTACTAGCTAATGCAGCTACAACTTGCGGCGGTGCTAGCCTTGTTGCCGGCAGTATAATCATTTGAAAAAAATTATAGTTTATATTTAGCTGTATTAAAGGTATGTTCGTATTAAATCCACTAATATAAAAAATATTTAAAGGCACAAAAACACCAATAGCTAAGCAAAAAGCTATAAAAAGAGCTTCCATAAGTCTTGAATTTCCGGCTATGTAGTGCCCCTCTAAAATATCTCTAAAGGCACTCGTAAGCGGCACCCCAGGTACTAAAATCATTATAGCAGCTATTATTAAAATGTCTGTATTTATATGTATTATAGAACTAATCAATATTGCCGCTATGCTTGTAAAAATACCGCCTATCATAGTCATAAAAAATATGTTTGAATCTTTTTTTCCTAATGCCATTAAAATTATGCGTGTAAAAAAAGAAATTATAAATGCAAATATAGCTTCCAAAAAGCCGCCGCCTAATAAAAAGGCAAAAGAAGCACAGCCGGTTGCTGCAACTAAAGTTAAACTTTTTATACTATAGTTTGGCATTTTGTTTATTTCATCAAGCTTTGCTTTGGCTTCAGCTAAGCTCAAATTATCTTCTATTATTTGCCTGCTTAATGAAATAGTCATATTCACACGTGTTAAATTTATGCTTCTTTTATCTATTCTTTTTATAATTCCTGCTCTTTGGTCTTCTATGCCGCAAATTATAGTAGTTGGGCTTATTATGCTTTCGCCGTTTTTTCCTGTGTAATGTTTTACTACATATGAAACAGTTTCTTCAACTCTATGCGTTTCTGCACCATTTGTCGCTAATGTTTTTGCCATATTTGAAACGAAGCTTAATAATTCTTTCATTTTTCCGCCTTATTAGCAAGCCTTAATTTTTATTCTTATAATCTATTTTGCATAGTATATAAGTGCTCTCAATATATACGAACTAAGTATAGCACACTTTCCCTAAGAAATCAATTGGGTATCTCTAAAAACTTTCTTCGGTCGTTTTTAGCTCACCCATGATAGCCCAAAATTGGCTGTCTTTGAAGCGTCTTTAAAAATCGTATATCGTAATTAGAAAAATTAAGTTTATTTCGTTTGTATCCACAATATGTAGGGGCTTGAATTTTAGCCCAATATGTGATATAGTATATATTAAGGAATTAAAACTAAGGAGTTGCTTTATGAATAAAAATATAGCAGGGGTAGATGAAGTTGGCAGGGGCTGTTTAGCAGGTCCTGTAGTTAGTGCTGCGGTTATTTTGCCAAGTGATTTTTTAAAAGATGATACTATAGAGTTAAAAGATTCTAAAAAGCTTTCAGAAAAAAAACGTGATGAATTTTATGAATTAATAATGAGAAAAGCACTTGCAATCGGAATTGGGGTAGTCCATCACGATATAATTGATGAGATTAATATATTAGAAGCTACAAAGCTTTCTATGATAAAGGCTGTAAATGCTCTTTCAATTAAGCCAGATTTTTTATTGATAGATGCTTTAAATATAAAATTGGACATATCACAAGAAGCGGTAATCAAAGGCGATGAAAAGCATAAGGAAATTGCTGCTGCCAGTATAATAGCAAAAGTTACAAGAGATAGAATGATGAAAGAATATGATTTGCAATATGATGTGTACAATTTCAAAAGAAATAAAGGGTATGGCACTAAAGAACACAAAGAAGCAATTAAAAAACATGGCTTTTGCAATATTCATAGGCGAAGCTTTAAACCAAAAGATTTATTTGATTTTTAAGATTATTTTTTAGTTTTAAAGGTTCCCTAATTTAAGGAGAATATTTGATTTAGCTATATTTTGGAATTTTATCGCTGCCGAAAGTGGCTAGAAAATTTAAGGAGACCTACAAATGATTAAAAAATGTTTAAAACCATCCCTTTTGAGTAGAGATTCTCTTTCAGGAGGGTTTGATTAATATGGAAAATGAAAAAGAATTAAAAGAAAAAATATTAAAGCAATTTTCAGAGATTGGTGGAAACTTTAAAAATGACCATAAAGTAAAATCTCTCCAAAATAAGATAAGAGTTTATTTTAGGGAAGCGAAAACTGTAGATATTCAACTTTTAGATGTTTTAACTTTATTGAAAATTTATGAAGAAAATCTCATTAATAAAAATTTTGAAAGACACCATACAATGGCAATTCAAGTTATTGAAAGGCTTATGAACACGCACATAAGCAATTGGGATTTAGCAGACCTTAGAATTGCACAGACTGTGCTTATTTATACTAATGATTTTGAAGAAGCTGAAGAGCTAGTTCAAAAGGCACTTTATGCTTTAAAGAAAAATATTAAAGATAGACCAACCGATAAAATAGAGCTTTTTATGCGTATAAATATGCTTGGTCGGTTTATGGTTTCAATTTTTGAAGAAATTGGTGAAACTAATATTGAGTCTTCAGAAGTTGAAAAGTTAAAAGACTATTTTGAAATTCATTTGCAAAAAGCTTTAAATATTTGTAAAAAAGATGCTGAATTAAAACCATATGAATTAATGATTTTAACTAGGCAAGCAATCTTTAATAAAGAGCCAGACACCGTTTTAGAAAATTTAGAATTGCTTAAAAAGATAGGCGAAAAAGAATTTTATAAACTTTTGAAAAAGCAGTTCATAAAATATAGCTCTAATTTTGCTTCTATGCTTAATCAAAGGCAATCTAGCATTATGAGCGGCGGGCGTATACGTATACATAGAGAAAAAGAGGGACTTAGAGTAGATGATTTTGCTAATTTTCTAGGTGTTACCGAAAGTTATATAAATCAAATTGAGCGTGGCGAGCGGCACCCATCACTTTATATGCTTTCAAAAATATCTGCTAAGTTAAATATTTCTATATATGAGCTTATCCACGGTAGAGAAAAAACATATATACTTCCTAACTCGCTAGGGTTAAATGAAAATTCTATGAAAACTCTTCAAAATTTTATAGAATTTTTGCAAGAAACAGAAAAAAGAGAAAGAGACCATGAAGCTTTTTCAAAAGAAGACTCACAGATTAAAGAAATTGATTTTGATGATTATTCAAATGAAAATTAACTTATTATTTAAAATTTCCAAAAATTTTGTTATGCAAATGTTATTAAAAAACTATAGATTTCTACCCAAAAATCCGATATAATTAATAACAAATTAAACTTATATCGTTTGGGATTATGTTGCTTTATCATAATTAGCTTGTCATTATAAAAGCTAAATTTTTCTTAAGCTTCCCAAACGGACTTTCATGGAGGATATTCAATGAAAAAAACCATTGCAAAATTTATGGCAGGTTTTATGGCATTTACATACGCTATTCCTAGTATAGGGGTCGTTGCTAACCAACAGCCGCCTAATAATACCCCCGCTTCTAATAGTACTGCTTATGAGAGTATAGCCCCTAGGATGCTTCTTCCTGGTGCAACTACTCAGCAGTTTATCGCTAATTTAGGTGTCGGTTTATCGCCAGGCACAGAGACGCAAACGCCTGTCCCTTTAGTTGGGCAAGTGCCAGATAATATGGGATTTATCCAATTTAATACAAACAGCCGCTCACTCCATTCTTGGCGTATTCAATACACACTAACTCCAGATAAAAAAGTAATTATTGAGTTCGATAGAAGAGGGGCTGGGCAAAATCTTTATGTAACTTATAGTGTAGTTAACCCTGTAGACTACTCGCCTATAGATATTCATTACACTGGCTTTAATATTCACAATAGCAGTGTTTTTATGCTCGCTGAAGAATATTTAAACACAAACCAAGCACCAGGCGGCTGGCAAAGAGATCCATACAGCCCAGATAATTTAATAATCGTCGGAAATCCAAACCAAGTAGTTCTTAACCATACAGGCTTTCCAGCAATTCCAGACCCAGATAATGCAGGTTCATATTTGCACACTGCTATTCCGCCACGCATGGAACGCCCAGAATTTAGAATTTCTCAACACTTAGGGGCACACGGTTTCACATTTAGCTTCGGAATTAATCCTAGCCCAGTTAGCATACGCTGGGAAAATGAAATAGTAACTATAACTTCTCAAAATTTTGAAATGGGGCGTATGCACTCCGTAAGCCTTTATGAGGGGCCAACGCAAGCAGCGGCAACACTTCATGATACTATTTTTATAACTACTGGTTTAATAAATGTATTAGGAACGCCTTTTGCTAACACAAATAGAAATTCAAGCCACGTGCAAGCTATAGATAGGCGTTATGGTGTAGCGGGTACAGACCCTTATTGGCCAGCAGACCCAAATGAACCAGCAGGGGTTACACTATCTTTCGATTTGCCATTAGATTTTGCAGGCAATGTGCCTTCTATGCACGTTGGTGCTAATATAAACTTACACACACCAGGTTATCAACCTATAATAATTACTATACCTAATATATTTGCACCCGTTCCAACCGGCTCAAGTGCTTCAGGCATTTTGGGCGGTGTTACAAGAACCGTAATAGGTGATAGACACATATTAAATATTCGTCTAGAGGGGCTTCAGCCCGGAAGATTATTTCATGATAATTCATCAATAAGTTTAATAACTGCAGGTGGCATTTACACTAGAGATACACAAATCCCTTGGCCTAAACTTTTTACATTTCCACATTTTGAAGTGAGAATGATAAATGGGCTTCCTTTTGTCGCTGTTACTCCTTTTGGGTTGCCTGGGCAATATATGCTCAAACATGAAGTTCACGACCCGGGAAACCCTGTAGCAAGCAGCACAGACCCTTTTCTTCATCTAACACAATTCAGTGCTACAGTAAACTCACCAAATGGCGATGAAGAAGTTATTTTAATACCTGTTCCTAGTCAAATTATTACTTCTCATCATGGGTTGTTTTTGCAAGTTTATTTTATTCCAAATGGAACTTTTGCAACTGATGCTCAAGGGCAGCCTACTTTAGGGGGGGCTCAAAGTTTTGTTTTCAGCCAAAAACTTTTATATTCTGTTCCGCCTATCGTTATAGGAGTTCGCCCGCCTGCATTTTTAAATGTAGTTACTTATACACACGCACCTACAAACTTTGAAAGAGACCGTGGTCTTTTAGATTTAAGTATTACATTAGATGTTGGTGATGCTGCTATAATCAATCAACTTTTCAATAGAGATGCTCAGTTAGTAGTCTTAGAAGAAGAGGAAGATGAATATGGAGTAATGCAAGTAATAGATAGTAGATATGAAATCGTAATTTACTATGAATTAAGAAACGCACTTAGCCCTTATCCGGGAACAGCTTATACACACTTTGCAACTGTTCGTGCAACTTTCTTTGCAAATAATAGAACTGCCCCTGTAAGTGCTATTTTAGAACTAGTTACACCGTCTCATGAAAGTGTAACACTTACTAATGAGGGTGAAACTATCACTTTAGGTGAAGTTGGGTTTGAGGGTACAGTTCGCCATTCTATTTTTATGAATTTTGAAATAGATACTACTCATAGGCTTCACTCAACTAGTACAAACTATGCTTTTAACTTCCCAAATATATACTTTTTAAATGTGTCCCCAGTTTATAACGATGAAAATATTAGTTCTTCTGTGTTTGCCTCTATCACTTTAAATGAGTTTGATAGAACTATAGTGCCGCCGCCGCAAGCATTTAGAATTACCCCAAATAGCTACACTTCTATAGACACACCAGGGCAAGAGCAAGTTTCATTTGATGTTGAATTTGTGCTTCCAGCTGCAGAGCTTTTAAACTATTTACGTCGCTCTTATGGGCTAGACCCGCTAGATGCTAACATTTTTATTAATTTATATATTAATACAGATGAAGCTTTTATGAGAAGCGTTTTCACTTCTTCAGATACAGAAGAAACACAAACTTCACTTACAGCAATATTTAATCGCCACCAACATGGGCGAGTAACTAGCATTATGAACCCTCTTACAAACCCGCTTCCACAACCAACGCCAGATGCAGAAGTAGAAACTTTCTTCTTTTCTGGCATACGTGGTAACACTTCTTTGCCAAACGCTCCATTAGCTGCTTTAAGAAATGATAATTTAGTTGCCCTTAGAAGAATACCTATATATGAATACCAGTTACAAGGCATTCTTTCAGGCTCAACACCGAACACAATTTTATTTAGATATAGATTAGACGGGTTAGATTTTAACACTGAATACTTCCTAACAGCAGATATAGAAGTTCACCAATTTGATGGCGATGATTTTGAGCTAAAAGCTATATCACACTTTGCACCAGTTATAACAGTTACAACGCCAGACCCTATAGATATTCCTTTAGGTATAGAGCAAAACCCGCCTGCACCAACTCCTTTAAACTCTCGTGATATTTTATTAGATAGTGCAACAATTTACTTTAATAGAGTAACAATTGGTGGAGATTTGCCAACAGGCTACACTGAAACTATAGACTATGAATTTATAAGAATTCGTGGAAACCAAATGGATTCTTCTATGATGAACAATAGAAATAGTATGGGCGTATTATGGCAGCATTTGGTTGAAAACCATAGCCCAGTGCCAACAGGGGTTACAGCCTTTAGAACTCATAATTCGCAAGGGGCAAATCCAAGCATACAAAGTTTTAACGGCACAAGCTGGGTAGCTGCTCCAAATGTTTCTGGTGATTTTACAGCTGCAGTAGTAGCTGTTACAGATAGCACATTAGAAAGCAACACAATTTATTTTTACTATGTTCGTACTATACGTGAAATTACTAGAACTAACGGTGAAGTTATAAGAAGATACTCCGTGTTTAATCACATAACTATAACTACTACAATAGTAGATGCACCTAGAAATTTATTAGCCGAAACTGGTGAAACTCTTTCAAATGGTAACCCAAATATAGTTCACAACCGTATGAATGAAGTTGTAATAAGCTTTGAAGCTTTAATTGCAAACCTTGCAAATTTAGCACCGAATAATATTTTCTTTGAATACCGTATACAAATTGATGATGAAGAATGGGGAAACCCTGTAGCTTTTAATCTTCCAAGCTTAATTACAGGTAATGAAGCTCGCCCAGAAAATTGGCGTTGGTTTTTTTATCACATTAATAGCGGTATAGAGCCGGGTAGAATGCACCGTATACAAGTGCGTACTGTTCAAATAGACCAAAGTGGAAGAAGAAGCGTTTCCGTTTGGACTTTGCCTGCCGAGTGGTTAGCAGAGCCAGACCCAGAAGCTGAAGAGCGTGAAAGAGAAGAAGATGATTGGGAAAATCACGTTCGTGAAGAGTTATACCGCCTCCTAAGAAGACCATATTGGGTAATGAGAGATGATAACCAAGTTTTTAGCTCCATTTTACGCCCATCTTTATTTGGTGAAATGGTTCGCAGTGCAACAGGCAGAAGAATATATTTGCCAACTTCAGATGTAAACCCAAATCAAACAGTTTATTATATACCTGCTTCTGTTTTCGCTAGATTAGTTCAAGAAGAAGCGGCTTTTATACTCCGTACGGATTCAGTAGACCTTACCCTTCCAAATCGTATTATAGATTTAAATAATAACCCTGCAGTTTTAACAATTGCAGACGCTGTTCGTAGGCGTGAAGTTAATGATTATATGGTTCGTTTAAATGTAAACTGGCAGCAAGGGCCTACTATAAGTGGAACGCCTGCTATATCGCCAGTTGCAAATATTAGCTTACACTTAGTAGCAGCTACTGAAAATATAAGAATTTGGGATGAAGAACTGTTAGAAAGCTTGCTTGAAATGATAGACGATTTAATAGAAATCGCTATGGAAAGAATATTAGCTTCGCTAGCCCGTGAAGACCAAAACATAATAACAGCTCGCCACGTGTTAGATATAATAGAAGAAGCACAGCGTGAAATAACCCGTATCGCTGCAAATCACTTTAGACCATTGCCAACGAGAACCCCTATTGCAGTTAGCTTTAATTCCGATATGCTCTTAAACGTTCGCAATGTAGATGAAGAAGCAGTAGTAAATGCTTATGAATGGAGAAATTCAGCTTGGGCAAGAATTCCATCCGCTTTTAATAACAACCGTGGAATAAGAGTGCCAGGGTCTGGCAGTTTCGTTTTCACTGGCAGACAAATTGTAATAGCAGGCTTAGCTTCCACACCTGGTGCAGGCACTACTCGTGCTATAGTTGCCCGCCACGGTCTTGATGATTTTTTAGGCGGTGCTAATATAGATACAAATGATGTAGTAACTCGTGTTATGCTCATAGATTCTATTGCAAGAATTCTCGGTGCAGAAGAGGGTGCAAACGCTGCAGCTTTCTTAAGAAACGCAAGTATTACAATTCCGCCAGGCAACCAAACAGCTCCAATTACTACCCAAGAAGCCCTTTCACTAGTAATGGCTGTTTATGCAAATAGAACTAACACACCAGTAAGTAGTATACGTATTACTAATTTTACACTTACTAACAATTTAACAGGTTTAAGTCCACAGTTTGCAGAAAGTTTTAGAGCCGCAATAGAAGTTGGCATTTATAGAAACTACAATTTAACACCAAATGCCGCTCTAACCGTTGGTGAAATGTTAGATGTTTTAACAAACTTAGACCGCTTAATAGGAGGTAGCTTATAATGAAGAAGCGTATAACTTCGCTCATATTAATTGCAATTATGCTTTTAACATCATTGCCGCTTCAAATTTTTGCAAACCCACAAAATCCCATTCCAAATGATGGGCTAAACATACAAGGCTTTGCAACAGCAGCTCCAAACCACCATATAGGATTTAACTGGCGAAGACCGCCTCTTTTTGCCGGTCCAACAAACGACCATAGAGAAGGTTTCAACGGCCACCCAGAGGGGTATGAGATTTTTACAAGAAATGCAACAGTTAATGGTTCATTTAATTATACTATGCCTTGGCAAACTATCCCTGTTGCTGTAGAAAATGTTAACGTACAAAATCTAAGTGCAGACTTTCCTTTTAATGTGCCTGCAGGTTCCCAAGGGTCTATACACTCTTTTCAAATTATACCTTTTCACTATCATTATCAAATAATAGGAACTAATGCTGCCGGCGGGCCAATGTGGGGTTGGGTGCGTGCACCTTTTGCACCTGCAAGCCCGCCAGCAACACACCCGCAAACCTTATTTATGACCGATATAAATGTAGATGTTGAAAATATCGGTGGGAATATGGTAGTAATTTGGGATAATCCAACTTTTGATGGTGAGCAAGTTTTCCCACGTTTTCAACTTCAATATGGCGTATACGGTCAAACTACTACTTTCCCTGCTAGAATAATCGACAGCTCTATGTGGCAAGTGTTGCCGGGGAACCGTTTAAGTTTCACAATTCCTGCAACAAACTTAGTGCCAGGAACTCGTTATTCTGTTAGCGTTTTGCCATTAGGGCAAGTTGGAACTACTTTTCCAAACAACGTTAGCGTAACTTTATTTGGTGGAACACAACACTTAGTGCCTATAGCGAGAACGCCGGGAAGAATATATTACAATAATGATTTTTATTTACACCCATATTTAAGCGTTCGTGCAGAGGGGGCAAACTATTTATTAGCAAACTGGGCTCCTTTAATTCCAAACCCACCGCTAACAGTTTCAAGAGTAGAGCTTTGGAGTGCAACAGACCCAATAGATCTAGCAACGGTGCCGCCAATAGGCACATCAAGAGTGCTCTTGACTTTGCCAGATACACAAACGACGCACACAGTTCGTACACCAATTCCTACTATGGAAACTTGGTTTGTAGTAATTTATCACATGAGCGATGGTTCAACAATGCGGACAAATGTTGTCCATTTTCATCCCTCTTTAGTAGGCTTCACCCCATATAGCCCTAGAATTTTATACGGCTCTTATGAGGGAACACCGCCAAATATATCTCTTGATTTAACTTGGGAAGCATTCACTAGGCCGCCTTATACAGCAGCAGAGCAAGGGCAGACTACTCCGCTTCCAGGCTTCGGAAATGTATATATAGATAGAAATTTAAATTATACAGTTTGGATAACCGATGAATTAGAGCTTTTAACACCCGAAAGCCTTTTAACTTTGCCGCCAGTAACAATTCTAGAGCCAACAGACTTGCCAAACCCAAGAAGAGAAACTTTAAGAACCGCTCCACTAGTTCAAAACTATGTTTTTGACCACACTTTTACCCAATATGTAAATAGAACAGGCACTATTAATCCACTTACAGATAATAGAGTTTTCTATATAGCTATTCAAGCAACTCGCACAGAGGGCACAGAATTAGAAAGAAGCCAAATAGCTTTTTATGCTATATTTATTCCGCCCTCAGCAGATTTAACAGTTATTCCGCCTATGGTTCCTGTTAGAACTTATGATGTTGGCGAAACGACAATAACTATAGAATGGAACCAAGCTTGGTGGGAAGTGCACAACCCCTCAAACAACGGTTGGTATAATATAATTGGTAATAACAACGGCACGCCAGTTTTTGGTGAACCTGCACTCGTCCACCCGCATGTAATCCTTTGGGGTGAAGATTTTGTAGTTGCTCCCTCTCCTTTAATAGCCGAAGCAAGAATAAGAGATGCACTAACTACTATAGGTTTAAACCCTGCTTTAATGCCAATACGCTTCCGTGATTTTAGAAACGACCCTACAAGGTCTTATGAAATAAACGTCGTTACGCAAGCCGCTATGGCTGAGTATGGCACTTATGAAGAATACGTACGTTCTATAATTAATAACCCAAGCGTTTGGCAAAATATAAACCAAGGCACCGAAGTGCCAAACACACCAACTAGAAGACATCAAATAACAGGTTTATTACAAAACACAGCTTACTTTATCTTTTTTAGACCAGTAAACCAACATGGCACAGCCCACTATCCAACTTTCACAACTGGTACAACAATAGCAGTAACACCGCCATTAGTTCCAGATTTAACAGTTCCTATTTTAGAAGTAATTCCTGCTGAAACTACAGACCATTCAATATCACTTAGGTTTAATGGCAGTTTCGCATTAGAGTATGAACTATTCCACTCAACTCTTCTTGCAGACTTCCCAGAAGGCGGCGGTAGTGTAGCCGTTACTAACGAGTTTATACGAGAAAACGGTAGAGAACAAGATGGCTTCATATATATAACGATACCAAACCTTTTCCCGGGCACTTGGTACCATTTTTGGATGAGAGCTAGATATGGAACGCAAACTTCTATTTGGAGCAACCCTGTTTCAGAAAGAACACGTGATTTAGCCCCTCCCCAAGCTCCAACTTCTATAATAAGAGCTTCAGCAACTTCGCTTGCTGCTATAAACACAGAACATGGGCTGGAATTAAGCCACGCAGCAGCAAATAGATTAATTTTAGAGCTTGGCAGAATTTTTTCAGACCAACAAACTAATAATGCCCCTATTACTACAGACTATACTTCAAATAATGAATATACAACATGGCACCCACGCACAAGCCATAGAGTAACTTATGTAGTCAATTTTGATAACTTAGTTCCAAATAGACGTTACTACACAAGAGCTAGAACTGTTTTAACAGTTAGCAGACAAGGTGATGAAGTTATAAGGGATTATAGCTATATTTGGCAGTTAGCAAATAACCCAGAATTTTTAGACGCTATAGAAATTATCGTTCCTAGCTTAGTTGGCGAGCCTACACCAGGTGAAATATTAAGAATTCAATCAGATTGGAGTATAACTTTCCCATTCTTCACAGGGCAAGACGATAGTGAATTTGATAGCGACACAAATCCAGATTTATTCCCGCTTCCAGACCAAGATTTTTACTTCATAGGTCCAAACCCAGGTAATGATTTTACACTAACATATAGAATACGTGGCAACCAAATTGGTGCAGATGGCAATAGAGATAACCAAGTAAACGAACGCTTTATCTCAAGATTAGTAACAAACCGCACTTTTAATTTTGAAATAGATATGAGTTCATGGCAAGGTCCAAACCCGATTCACAATAGAACTGTTCAAATACCTTTCGGTGTTATAGAAGCTTTTGATGAAAGACAAATCAACTTAACTATAGATGCAGGCAATTTAACTTTAACTATACCTTATAGAAGCATAATAAATGATGAAGTTAGAAGAATGCCGGGGCTAAACCGTTTCTCAACAGTAGAGCTTACCCTTGCAACTGGGAATATACCGCAAATAGAACAAGTTCCAAGTTTAATTTCAACACCACATACTTTAACTGCTTCTGTAATAGAAGGTAATAATACAGTTAATATAACTCAGTTTGCTAGAGAGCTTAGATTAGAAATGAATTTGCCAAATTCCCACGCTCAAAATAACGCCGTTGCAGGCTATTTAAACCATAGAAACACTGGTGGCTGGGCAAGGCAAAATTCAGAAACTAATAGAGACACAGTAAGCTTTAGAACACGCCATGCAGGTTCATATGCCGTAATTAGCAGATTGCCAGCAGCAGTTACAGCAGGGGCTGCAACAGCTGCCCATATGGCGGTTGTAACGAGCATACTAAGTATTACCGATTTAACAAACTACAATGAATTAGCACCAGTTCACCCAAATCAATTTAATCAAATAGTTTCGGCAGCTGCATCAAGAAGCCAAACAGTAGCTATGAACCAGCCCCTAAGCCAAGCAACATTTACTAGCCTAGGGCGAAGCGGAATGTTGGTTTCTGGGAACTCCGTTTCCCGTGCAGATGGAATAGCTTCATTAGTTAGGCTTTTAGAAGTTCGCACAGGCTCTGAAGTTGCTTTCTTCCCTACACTTGCAGAATCTAGTTTCTCAGATATGGGTGCAGTGCCTTCTAATTTGCAGCGTAACCTTTTAAAAGCAGAAAGTCTGGGCTTTATCCGTGGAAACACAGTGAACCCAGAAGCAAACTTCACTTTCGGTGATTTGATGTATATTTTATATATCGTGCTTCAAGCTAGTTAGCATTGTGAATATTAAATATTCATCAAAATTTTATACTGTTTTTATAATTAAAGCAGCATACCACCTTAAGAGTTTAGCCACTTTAGCATCAATAAACACAAAAAAATTAGCCTTTATGGCTAATTTTTTTGTTGATTTTATTTGACATAATGTGCTTAAAAGTGTATAATAATTATTATGAGTAAAATAGAAAAACAATTTTTAAAACATATTTTGAATGTAACCGACACACAGATTATGCTTATGGATATAAACAGCTTTCTTGAAGAAAATCAAAAAGTGAGAAATCAATTAAAAGAATATTTAACCCGCCATTCTAAAGGCGAGCCCATAGAGTACATAATAAATAAAACTAATTTTATGGGCTTAGACTTTTATGTTGATGAAAATGTACTTATCCCGAGACC
>JGI24697J35500_11274964_pt1 | contig 32542 bp, 26 predicted proteins | sample TergutMp193P1_FD_35500 | JGI IMG/M metagenome (IMG submission 35500) | reverse complement strand
CTGAAATAGTTTGGGGTTAATTTGCAACTATATATCAATTAGATTACAATTTTAAAAAGCTATTTACTATATAAAAAAACACCTAGAGAGGGTAGGTGTTTTTTTAGAACTTTTTGAGTATAGGCTACTTAATATTTTTAAGTTTTTTTTCGCTGCCATCAGGCATTTTAAGCCATTTTCCATACTCTACAACTATATCTTTAATAATCTTGTCGTCATAGTTGTTATATTTTTCATCCAAAGATACTAATGATTTTCTGAAATCATCTATTCTCAAGTCATCAATATTGTTATTTTCTAATAAATCGCTAAGTACTATAGGAATTCTTAAATAATCTTTATAGCTTCAATGTTTTTAACTAAATAGCTATCATTGGCGAAAATAGGCACAATCGAATTTGATAACATAGTAGCCGATAAAGCTATAGCAACAGTTTGTTTAAATTTCATTATCAATTACTCCTTGTTTTTTACTTTTCTATGTAGATTAAAGAACTTCTCCTCTCACTAATTAAATATAAACCTACAGGCAAGATTATACCATATTTTCCTCTATTAAGTCAATCAAGTTTTTGGTATGTATAATTTTGGTATTGAAAAAACTTAAAAAATACTTGACAAACGAAGACTATTGTGATAGTATATATTTATAGACTACTAAAATAGTCTTAGAAAAAAAAGAAAAGGAGGGATAATAATGGCCATTAAACTCTTTGATTCTGAATTAAAAGTTATGGAGGTGTTGTGGAGCCAAAATATGCTCACTGCAAAAGAAATTGCCACTTTGCTAAATAAAGAAATTGGTTGGAACAAAAATACTACTTACACAGTTATAAAAAAATGTATCGAAAAAGGTGCAATTAACCGTATAGACCCAAACTTTGTTTGTGAAGCAATTGTTACTAAAGAAGAAGTTCAGCATGCAGAAGTTGAAGAACTCGTTAATAAACTTTTTGGTGGTTCTAAAGAATTGCTATTTGCAAGCTTGGTAGGTAGAAGAAAAATTTCTTCAGATATGTTTGAAAAATTGAAGAAACAAATTGAGGAGGGGGAATGATGAATATATTAGAGATGAGCTTTTTTGCAAGTTTATTAATTATAGTAACTTTAGTTATACGATTTTTGGCACTATATCATTTTTCTAAATCAACATTTTTATTTTTATGGTTTGCAGTATTAGTAAAGTTATTAGTGCCAATTTCTATACAGTCTGAAATGAGTATTTTTAATTTATTTCAAGCTTCTTACCTGCCTCAAAATTTTGATTATCAATTAGAACAATCACAGTTTTTAGAACTATATCCAGAATTATATCAAGTTATAAACCTACCTCAAGCCGCTAGCTTCATTCCGCAAATGTTATTAGAAGAGTTTTCAAATGAAAATCAAATAACCCCGATTCTTCTTCAATCAGAAGAAACTTCGTTAACTAACAATATTTTATATTTGGTTAACCCTCTAATTTTAGTTTGGCTAGCGGTTGCAGTTATTATGTTACTATTTTTCACAAAAATATATTTAAGTTCATTAAAAGATTTTGCTCAAGCACTTCCTTTAGAAACATTTTCTTGTTCAAAATGGTTAGCAGAAAATAAAATTAAACGGAACATACGCATAAAAACTAGTGATAAAGTTTTAGGTCCTTTAACTTATGGTATATTTAGACCAGTTATAATTTTACCGAAAAATATTGATGAATCTGCTCTTCAGTTCGTCTTAAATCATGAGCTCGTACACATAAAAAGGTTTGATTCCTTAATAAAATTACTTGCAACGCTCAGCCTTTGCTTGCATTGGTTTAACCCTTTCGTTTGGGTTATGTATTTTATGCTAAATAGAGATATAGAGCTTTCTTGTGATGAAATAGTAATAAAAAATTTAAACACACACTTTGGCAGTTCAAGCAAAAAAGACTATTGTTTAACTCTTCTTTCTTTTGCAAACATTAAAGAATTAACACACGTGGAAAAATTAAAGGTTTCTCCGTTAATAAACACTTTTAACAATAACATAGAAGAAAGGATAGGTGTTCTTATGAAAAGTAAAAAGACAAATTTATTAAGAAATGTTTTTGCTGTTGCAACCGTTGCCACAGCAGTTACAATATTTGCAACGAGAGGTGTGCAGCTTAATGCTGTAGAAATAAACGTACAAAATGGTGAGCAGCAATATTTTGAAAGTATCACAAATAAGTTATTTTATCGTGCTTTTGGGGCAGGGTATGGATTAGCGTTAAGAAATGCTGCTCCTTTAAATTTAATTTACACAGCAGACCAAATAACTATAGAAGTGTTATACACTGTTTCACTTACTTCAGAGTTTAGCTTTTATAACTTCCTTTGGCTAGAAGACGGGCAAATAGATGAAACGTATACCCCTGAAAAAGTTACTATTGAGAATTTACGTAAATTTAATATTTTTTCATTAAGTGATAACAGCGGAGATTTAAACTTCTTTAATGAATATGGAGAGTTTACACCTCAATTTTTAAGAAGTGATGGTAGTTTATCTCTCGTTCATTTGCTTCATGAAGAAGATGGCGTTTTATATCTCTTAGAGCATCAATGGCATATAGAAATAGAGGGGCAAGAGCCTAGAGATTCAACAAGAACACTAGATATTGCAACAATTAATGTAGGCTTTATAGAAATGAGAGAACTGCCAGTAGAAAGATACGCTAGCTTCCGCATGATAACACCAATAACAGAAGAAGTTTCAACAATTATATCTGCAATAGAAGATGAAGTAGAGATATCAAAAGTAATTGATGTTAGGACAGGAGAGACTTTTGAAGTTATGTCTATGAACTCATTTTTACAATCAATGGTTTTTGAGCATACAATTAATTTAAATATTGATTTTGAGTTTGAAAGCCCTATAGCAAATGTTAGCCCGCTATATTTTAATGATATAGCTGTTGAAATATCAAATGAAAGTTTTAATCTTTCAAATATAGTTTTAACTTCAAGTGAGTTTTCATTTACTATAGAAAATGGTGCAGAGCTAGCAATGGTTGTGGATGAACTAGCATTGCCGCTTGATTTGCAAATAATTTTGGAATATGAAAACTATAGCCAAATTATTTATAGCAATACTCCTCAGTTTATTAGCTTAATGCCAGGTGTTCAATTTGGTAGAATAACCCCAACTGCTACAGGAAGCAGTTTTTATTCACATCCAATTAGTCGCCATGAAAGTAACTTGCAATTTAGAACTAGCCCAGGAATAATAGATTTAGAAAATTTGCAAGCAATTATAATAAATAGCGTTAGAATAGAACTAAGCAATTAAATAAACGACTAAAACTTACCCAAGAATAGATACGGCAATATTTATTCTTGGGTATTTTTTAGAAATGCCCAAGTATAACGATACCAAATCATCACCTTGGCTAAGCTTCTTAAAAATTTTTCAAGCAAATCTTAGAAATGCCCAAGTGTAATGATACCAAATCATCACCTTGGCTAAGCTTTTTAAAAATTTTTCAAGCAAATCTTAGAAATACCCAAGTGTAATGATACTTTAAGATTAATTGATACTATTTAAGAACTGTAACAAAGCTCAACTTTTATTCTATCATAATCTTCAAAATAAACTGCATAGTGATTTTCACCACCAGCATATGGGTGCTTTTCTTCATATAAAATTTTTATTTTTTGCTTTTTTAATTCTTTCGATATTTTATCAATTTGCTCTTTTGAATTTGCCTTAAATGCTAGGTGATTTAAACCTATACGCTTTCTATGGTAGCCATCTTTTAAAAATTTTTCTTCCGCTTGTACAAAAACTATATAGAACTCTCCTAGTTTATAACTTTCCCCTTGCTCCCATTTTTGAAACTTTTCATAGCCAAGCTCATTTAAAAACCATTCCCACATCACTAAAGATTTTTGTAAGTTAGATACATATATTTCTATATGGTTTATCATATATTTATAGACCCTTTTTTAAATCATCTAATTTTTAAGCTGTTTTTTTCAAATTAGCCTTAAGCAAAAATATAAGCACAAAGCCGACTAAAGCACATACAGCAGCTATTATAAATGCGGGTGCTAAAAGGCTAATATCTTCACTAGCTATGTTCATAAAGTGCCCGCCTATTTGTGAAGCTGCAATTGCACCTATACCAAATCCAAATAATACAAAGCCATAGTTAGTAGCTAAATTTTTAACTCCAAAAAGTTCTGCCGTTAAAGATGGAAAATTACTTAAAAATCCACCGAATAAAAAGCCTATTAAAGCTATTACTATAAAAATTAAATAGCCATCTACTACATTTACTAGTAAAGAAAGCACAGCAGAGCCTAGAAGCAAAATAAATACTGTGTTTATTCTTCCTAGCTTATCAGAAATAGCACCCCAAAAGAGCCTTCCTAGAGAATTTGCCATAGCTATAGACAAAACGCCTATTGTTGCCACGTGTTCTAAATCACGGGCAACTGCAATTGGTCTTGCAAAGGCTATCATCATTAACCCGCCTACAACAGATAGCAAAAAAGTGAAAGTAACTAAGTAAAAAGATAATTTTTTTAGCATTTCAGCCGGTGAAACATCATTAGATATAGAAGCAGACGCCGCATTTTTTGAAGCTTCTTTATTATTTTTTGCTTCTATTTTTGGTGGCTCAGCAAGAAATATACTTCCTATGCTGCAAACAGCTAAGAAAACTACAGCAAGCACTGCAAATGTTCCAAATTCACCATATCCAATGCCGCCGAAATGTTGTATAGAAAATTCTATAATAGGCGTAAACACAACGCCGCCAAGCCCAAGCCCTGCAACTATAATACCAGTAACTAAGCCTTTTTTATTTGGAAACCATTTTTGGGCAAGCCCTATGGTCGTTGAATAAGTTAGTCCCATACCAATGCCGCCTATTACTCCATAGCCAAGCCATAAAAGCCAGCCATTTCCTGCTGTAGTCAAGCTCGCTAAAAAGAAGCCAATCCCTAAAAGGATACCGCCTGAAAATACTACTTTTCTAGTTCCATGTTTTGCTGAAAGCTTCCCTGCAACAGGGCTAAAAAAAGAGAGAAAAGCTAAAAGAATAGAAAATGCAAGCCCTGCATGGGCATGGTTTCCGCCGAAAACACTTATTGCAACGCCTGTTTGAAAAACACTCCAAATATAGCAAACACCAAGTGTTAATTGAATAGCAAAAGAAGCTATTACTGCTTTTATACCCTTTTTGTTGCCATTTTCTCTCTCTTTATTTTCAGTATCATTTTTTTGCATATGTAAAACCCCTTAATTTTTTTTGTGATTAATTTTATCTTTTGTACGTTATAGATAGCTTTAAATTACTTTTCGCTCACTCAATTATTTACGGTTATCTATATGTGCCGAGGGATAATTTTCACCTTAATTAATTTTAACACAAAGTATACTATAATTCAAGTCTTTTTTGCCACATATAAAATAAACTTACATAATACAATTTGGTTTTAGCTCTTATGTTTTATGCAGTTTTTTGCTTGTTTTTTTCAAAAAATCGTTGCAAATACTTGATAAATTTGATATAATTATATTGTATACAACAGAGTGAACCATATTAATTTTTTTTAAGCGTGCCTTAAACAAAGTTTAGGGTGTCTGTTTTTAGTGTTTTTTGTAGTTTCAAGCTAAAAGCTTTTTAGCTGCTGCCCGTAAATTATCTATATAACCGCACTACTTACAGGGTATACTATAAATTATAAAGATTTATAAAAAATTATAAAATAATCTTTCTTAGGAGGAGAAATGGCGAAAATTCAAAAAACAATGGATGGTGCTCAAGCAGCAGCTTACACAGCATATGCTTTCACAGAAGTTGCTGGCATTTATCCTATCACACCGTCCACAGCCTTAGCCGAAAATACAGACGCTTGGGCAGCCCAAGGCAAGCAAAATATGTTTGGGCAAACAGTAAATGTTATAGAAATGCAGTCTGAGGGTGGTGCAGCCGGAACTGTTCACGGCTCTTTACAGTCAGGGGCTCTAACTACAACTTACACAGCTTCTCAAGGGCTTCTTTTAATGATTCCAAATATGTATAAAATGGCTGGGCAGCTTTTGCCTGCAGTTTTACACATCACAGCTCGTTCTATAGCGACTCATGCACTTTCAATCTTCGGAGACCATTCAGACGTTATGGCGGCAAGGCAAACTGGGTTTGCTTTCCTTTTCGGCTCAAATGTTCAAGAAGCTATGGACTTGGCAGCAGTTGCACACCTTAGTGCAATACAAGGGCGTGTTCCTTTTGGGCACGTTTTAGATGGGTTCAGAACTAGCCACGAAATCCAAAAAATAGACGTTTTAGATTATGATGATTTAAGAGATTTATTAGATATGGATGCTCTTAATGAATTTAGAAAGAGAGGGTTAAACCCTACAGAGCCTGTTTTGCGTGGTTCTGCACAAAATCCAGATATATTCTTCCAAGCTAGAGAAGCAGCAAACCCTTATTATAACGCTGTTCCTGCTGTTGTTGAAGAAAATATGAATAAAATAAATAAATTAACTGGGCGTGATTATAGGCTTTTCAACTACTATGGGCACACAGAAGCTACACACGTAATAGTTGCTATGGGGTCTGCTTGCGAAACTATAGCAGAAACTGTAGACTATTTAATGGCTAAAGGTGAAAAAGTAGGTGTCTTAAATGTTAGATTGTTTAGGCCTTTCTCTGTGGCACACTTCTTAAAAGAAATGCCTAAAACTGTTGAAAGAATAAGCGTTTTAGATAAATCTAAAGACCCGGGTGCTATTGGCGAGCCATTATATCAAGATGTTTGTACTGTTTATTTCTCAGAAGCAAACCGCCCTTTAATAGTAGGTGGGCGTTACGGTTTAAGTAGTAAAGATGTTACACCGGCTCAAATTTTAGCTGTTTTTGAAAACTTAAAACAGCCAGAGCCTAGAAATGGTTTCACAGTCGGAATAGTAGATGATGTTACAAACCTTTCATTAGAAGTTGGCGAAGAAGTAGACATGACTCCAGATGGAAACATTAGTGTGAAAATTTGGGGGCTAGGCTCAGATGGTACAATTTCAGCAAATAAAAATGCAATTAAAATAATAGGTGATAGTACAGACCAATATGCACAAGGCTATTTCAGCTATGATTCTAAAAAAGCCGGCGGTGTTACTCAATCGCACTTGCGTTTCGGTAAAGAAAAAATCCGCTCTCCATATCTCGTTAAAATATCAAACTTTATAGCTTGCCACCGTGCAAATTTCCTTGAAAAATACGATGTTTTAGAGGGGCTTAAAGAGGGGGGCACTTTCCTTCTTAATACTAACTGGTCTGTAGAAGACTTAGAAGAAAAGCTTCCAGGTTCAGTGAAACGCTATTTAGCAAAAAATAAAATTAACTTCTATATAATAGATGCAACTAAAATAGCGGGTGAAATTGGATTAGGGCACAGAACTAACACAGTTCTTCAGTCCGCATTTTTCAAACTTTCAAATATAATACCAATTGAAGACGCTATAGTTGAAATGAAAAAAGCTATTGAATCAAGCTATGGTAAGCGTGGTCAAAAAGTTATTGATATGAACAATGCCGCTGTAGATGCAGGTGTTAACGCTTTAACTAAAATAGATGTTCCGGCAGACTGGGCAAATGCTCCGCTTGAAGAAGCAAAAGAAATTGAGGCACCTGAACACTTCAAACGTATAAATGTGCCTATAGACTCAATGAGAGGGGATAGCATTCCAGTTTCAACATTTGTTGGTCAAGAAGATGGTACATTTCAACAAGGTACTAGTAAATATGAAAAAAGAGCAATCGCCCTTGAAGTGCCAAGTTGGGAAAAAGAAAACTGTATACAATGTAACTTCTGTGCATACGTTTGCCCGCATGCTACTATAAGGCCATTCCTTTCAACTCATGAAGAGTTAGAAAATGCACCAGGTTCAATTTTTGATACTTTAAAATTTAATGATAGAAACGTTGATTACAACTTCAGCATTTTGATAAATCAAATGGACTGTGTTGGATGTTCTGTTTGTGCCGATGTTTGCCCTGGTAAAGCGGGTAAAAAAGCGTTAGTTATGAAGCCGATAGATGAAGAGATTCACAAATTCCCAGCTTGGGAATATGCGATGACTCTTTCAGAAAAACCAAATCCTGCTAATAAATACACTCCAAAAGGTTCTCAATTTGAGCAGCCACTTCTTGAATACTCTGGGGCTTGTGCAGGCTGTGGTGAAACTCCTTATGCTAAATTAGTTACTCAACTATACGGTGATAGCATGGTTATAGCTAATGCTACTGGCTGCAGCTCTATTTGGGGTTCTTCAGCACCTTCAACTCCTTATACTGTGAACCGCCAAGGTAGAGGACCAGCTTGGGCAAATTCTCTCTTTGAAGATGCCGCAGAGTTTGGTTTCGGTATAGTTTTAGGAAACAAAAAAATTAAAGAAGGCCATATGATTAAAGCTAAGCGTTTAGCTGAAATATCTGGCAATGAAGAGTTAAACAACGCTATAGAAAATTGGATGGTTACTATAGAGAAAACTATAGAATCTAAAGTAGCTTCAAAAGAATTAGTTCAGCTTTTAGAAACAAGTTCTTTCACAGGCGAAGCAGAAGAAATAAGATTAGACCTTGTGAAAAATAAAGATAGTTTAGCTAAAATATCCCATTGGATATTTGGTGGCGATGGCTGGGCTTATGATATAGGCTTCAGCGGTTTAGACCATGTAATATCTACTGGTGAAAATATAAACATTTTAATATTTGACACAGAAGTTTATTCAAACACAGGTGGTCAATCTTCTAAGTCTACACCAGTTGGTGCTATCCAAAAATTTGCTTCAAGTGGTAAATCTTCAGGTAAAAAAGACTTAGGTATGATAGCTATGAGTTACGGTAACGTTTATGTTGCTCAAGTAGGTATGGGTGCAGACTACAACCAAACTATAAAAGCACTTAAAGAAGCTGAAGAATATAATGGACCTAGTATAGTAATTGCATACTCTCCTTGTATAGAACACGGTATAAAAGAGGGTATGGGTAAATCTATGAGCCAAATTAAAGCGGCAGTAAATAGTGGTTACTGGCATTTGTACCGTTACAACCCAGATTTACGCGAGCAAGGTAAAAATCCATTCCAATTAGATTCAAAAGAACCGAAAATAAGTATGGAAGAATTTTTAGACACAGAAAATAGGTATGCTTCATTAAAACGTTTCTTCCCAGAGCGTGCTGAAATTTTATATAAAGAAGCTGCAGACCAAGCGGCAAGAAAATATGCAGAATACAAACGTATTGCAGACCAAGAGCCTTTGGAAGTATAAATAAAAGAGAGCCGAAAGGCTCTTTTTTATTTTTTATGTATAATAATGCTTAGTTATTATAGTCCCGCTATAGTCCCGCAACCCCACCGAAGGTGGTTTGTTTAAAACTTTTAAACTTTTAAAGAAACTTAACTAAGATGTATATATGGTATAGAGATACTTGGATATTATAGCCCCACCGCAGGTGGTTTTAAAAATTTCTTTACAAAGGTTTGTTAATGTTGTATAATAATTATATAAGAATTTAAAAAAATTAACATACTTTCTAATCGTGTAGAAACTTGTATTTTGCAAAATAATCATACCCCGCCTTTAGGCGGAAAAATGGAGGTAACTTATGAAAATAGTAGATATGAAATGCTCTGCAGGGTATAGCGGTTTTTTCTTTGATGACAAAAAAGCTATAAAAGAAAATGCTGTTGGTGATGGAAATGCATATAGAGGAACGCCTGTTACTCAAGGGTTTAAAGCAGTTCGCCAACCAGGGGAAAGTGTTTCTATAATGCTAGTTTTAGAAAATGGGCAAGTTGCTTATGGCGATTGTGCCGCTGTTCAATATTCTGGGGCAGGTGGCAGAGACCCGCTATTTATAGCTTCGGATTATATACCAGTTATAGAAGAAGCTTTAAAGCCTGTTTTAGTAGGTTATGAGCTTAAAAATTTTAGAGAAGCTGCAAAAAAAGTTGATAGTTTAGAATTTAAAGGCGGCAAGCTTCACACTGCCATTCGATATGGTGCAACTCAAGCCCTCTTAGATGCCGTTTCAAAAGCTAAAGGAAAGCTAATGGCTGAAGTAATCTCTGAAGAATATAACACAGAAATATCTAAAAAAATAATACCTATATTCACTCAATCCGGTGATGATAGATACTTAAATGCAGATAAAATGATTTTAAAAGGTGTTCCTGCACTTCCCCATGGCCTTTTTAATACTATAGAAAAGACAGGGCAATCTGGTCAAAACTTGCTTGCATATGTTGAATGGCTAAGAGAGCGTATAGATAAAATAAAAGTTTATGAAGATTATAAGCCAATAATCCACTTAGATATTTATGGCACATTAGGTTACGTTTTTGATATGCATTATGATAGAATAGCCGATTATATAGGTAAATTAGAAGAGGCAGCCCGCGGCTTAGAACTCTTTTTAGAGGGGCCTATTGAAACAAATTCTTTAGATGGGCAAATATACGCACTCAAAACTTTAAGGGAAAAGTGTGAAGCAAAAGGCTTAAATGTTAAAATCGTTGCCGATGAATGGTGTAACACTTATGAAGATATTATAGCATTCACTAAAGAAAAATCTGGGCATATTCTTCAAATAAAAACACCCGATTTAGGTGGCATAAATAACTCTATAAAGTCTGTTCTTCATTGTAAACAGCATGGCATGGGTGCTTACTTAGGCGGCACATGTAATGAAACAGAAAGAAGTGCCCAAGTTTGTATGCACATTGCAATGGCAACTAGCCCAATGCAAGTTCTTTCAAAGCCTGGAATGGGTGTAGACGAGGGGTATATGATTAATTATAATGAAATGCAAAGAATATTAGCATTAACTGCCTAGTTTTGAGTTATAAAGTGAATATTAGAAAATTATTTTCTTATTCCGTTGCAGGCGGTTTTGCTCCACCGCAGGTGGGATGGGGGTCGTATGAAAGAAATAAATATAAGCCAAGTTACGGAAAATGTAGCTAAGTTATGTATATCTTCAAATATTTTCGTTGCAGAAGATATAAAAAAAGCATTAGAGCGTGCATTAGAGCGTGAAGATGATAAAGCGAAAAATATTATAGAAAGTATGCTTGAAAATGCCAAACAAGCCGAACAATACCGCATACCACTATGCCAAGATACAGGAATGGTAGCGGTTTTTGTAGAGCTTGGGCAAGATGTTCGCATTGTTGGCGGCAGCCTTGAAAATGCCATAAATGAGGGTATACGCATAGGCTATGAAGATGGATATTTAAGAAAATCGGTAGTAAAAGACCCGCTTCGCCGTGAAAATACGAAAGATAACACACCAGCCGTTATTCACTACACAGTTGTAGAGGGGGATACTTTTAAAGTAACAATTTCACCAAAAGGTTTTGGCTCTGAAAATATGAGCACTTTAAAAATGTTAATGCCTTCAGATGGGTTAGAGGGTATTAAGAAATTTGTAATAAAAAGTATTGTGGAAGCAGATAGTAACCCTTGCCCTCCTATAATTGTAGGCTTAGGAATTGGCGGCACTATGGAAAAAGCGGCAATAATGAGTAAACAAGCTCTTCTTCGTGAAATTGGCACTAAAAATGAAGATGAATATTGGGGCAAAATTGAAGATGAGTTATTAGAAGAAATAAATAAAACAGGCATTGGTCCTGCTGGTTTTGGCGGTCGAACTACTGCTCTTGCAGTGCACATAAATACTTACCCAACCCATATTGCAGGGTTGCCAGTAGCTTTAAATATAGGCTGCCACGTTACAAGGCATATGGCTTTTGAATTGTAGTTTTGGTATAACAAAATTTGGGGCATTATAAAAAATTATTTTAATGATTTTAAGAAGCATAGCCAAGTTATAGTTTGGTATAACAAAGTTTGGGCATTATAAAAAATTATTTTAATAATTTTAAGAAGCATAGCCAAGTTATAGTTTTGGTATAACAAAGTTTGGGCGTTATTAAAAAAGGAATTTATAGAAATGAAAGAAATTAGCACACCACTAACAGACGATATAATTAAAAGTTTAAAAGTAGGCGAAACTGTATATTTAACTGGCAGCATATATACAGCAAGAGATGCGGCTCATAAGCGTTTATGTGAAATGCTAGAAAAAGGGGAGCCTATGCCTATCCAGTTTGAGGGTCAAATAGTTTTTTATGCAGGACCCTCTCCAACGCCGCCCGGGGCTGTTATCGGCTCTATTGGACCTACTACGGCAGTTCGTATGGATAAATATTCACCTATTTTAATTGAAAAAGGTTTAAAAGCCATGATAGGAAAAGGAATTCGCGGCGAAGAAGTTAAAAAAGCAGTAATTGACCATACAGGGGTATATTTTGCACAGCCAGGTGGAATAGCAGCATTAATGAGCAAATGCGTAACAAGTTTAGAAATAGTAGCCTTTGAAGATTTAGGCACAGAAGCTATAAGAAAGTTAACGGTTGAAAAAATGCCATTAATAGTAGCTTTGGATTGTTACGGTGGTGATGTTTATAACAGGCAATTATAGTTAGTTAAATTATATTAATATTTTTTCATTGTAATTTGGTTTACGTATTTTAATACGAACTCGCCTTATTCCAATTTGTTTCCCTTATATAAATATAATTTAACGCACCTATAATAATTTTATTTAATAATCTAAGCCGCTAAAATTGACTAGACCATTTTTTTCGGCTTCTTCAGCGTTTTCTTTTATAGTTTTATGCATTCTAGCGTTATTATTTTCAAAAGTTAAAATCTCATAAATAGGAATTCTGCCACGGAAACCAGTATAAAAGCAGCTTTCACAGCCGCTTTTTTTATTGCAGCTGCATAGCTTTCTAAAAAGTCTTTGGGCTATTACACCTTTTAAAGTGTTTTTAAGCATAAAATCTTCTATGCCTAAATCATAAAGCCTAGTTATAGCACTTTTTGCATCATTTGTATGTAACGTTGAAAGAACTAGATGCCCTGTATTTGCAGCTCTTATAGCTATTTCTGCTGTTTCTCTGTCTCTTATTTCGCCTATCATAATTATGTCTGGGTCTTGCCTTAACACGTGGCGAAGAATTTTAGAAAAATTTAAATTTTCTGAAACGTTTATATGTGTAATCCCCTCTATAGTGTTTTCCACAGGGTCTTCAATAGTTACTATATTTTTTTCAGTTTTATTTAAATATTTTAAAAAGCTGTGCAGTGTAGTAGTCTTTCCGCTTCCTGTTGGTCCAGTTAAAAGAACTATGCCGTTTCCTTTCAAGAAGCTTTTAACTAATGTTAAATCTTCTCGTTTGAAAATATTTTCTATAGTTAAATTTTCTGTTTCTTTATAAATGAGCCTTATAACTGCTTTTTCACCAAACACAGTTGGTATTGTGCTTATTCTAAAATCTATATTTTCTTGCAAATTGTATTCTTTTTTTATGCTGCCATCTCTAGGAATTCTCGTTCCGGATATATCAATTCCTGCCATAATCTTTAGCCTAGTTACTATCATCGCTAACAGTGAAAGTCTTAAGCTTTGTTGCTCTTGTAAGTGCCCGTCTATTCTAAATCTAACGTTTATATAATCTTTGGCGGGTTCTATATGTATATCGCTTGCTCTTTTTAAAATAGCTTGTTCTATTAAGCTTTCTATCGTCTGAACGGCTGGTGTTAAACTTTCAATTTTTTCATTAAAAAAATGCTCTCTATATTCAGAAAGTGTTTCAGCTTCAAGATAGTAAATGGCTAGCTCATAATTTTTGAAGTATAAATAAATACTTTCTAAAATTTGTTTATTTAAAGGGTTTGCCATAGCTATGTGTAATTTGTTTTTTTCTAGTTTCATTGGCAGGCATTCTGTTTCCTTTGAAAAATTGTAATCAATCAAAGAAAGAGCATTCCTATCAGGATATACTCTTTGCCAAGTTTTAATATAAAAAAGCTCTTCTAAATCTTCTTTCATTTACACACCTGTAAGGTATTTAATATATTTAACTATTGCTTTCCAACGCATGAGCAGCTAGTAAGTTTTTTCTCTCCCAATATAATAGCTAGCGAGCGGTTTTAGCCACTGCTTTCCAACGCATGAGCAGCTAGTAAGTTTTTTCTCTCCCAATATAATAGCTAGCGAGCGGTTTTAGCCACTGCTTTCCCAACCGTGAGCAGCTATTATATTTGGGGGAGGGTATCCACTACTCATTCACATACCTAGCTGTATTAATAACTCACTTATATTTGAAGCTTTCACTATTTTTATACCTTTCACTTTTGCTTGCTCTGGTGCTATACACCTTGTAAAGCCTAGCTTTTGGGCTTCTGTTATGCGTTTATCTAAGTGGGTTACCGCTCTAAGCTCACCAGAAAGCCCAATTTCCCCAAACACAACAGTGCTATCACTTATTACCACATCTGAATAGCTGGAAGCTACTGCTGCAATTATAGCGGCATCTAAAGAGGGCTCTGAAATTTTCATTCCACCAACTATATTTATGTAAGCATCGTATGTAGAAAGCTTAAAGCCTAGCTTTTTTTCAAGAACAGCTAATAGCATATTTATTCTATTTAAATCACACCCTGTTGCAGTTCTTCTAGGAATTCCAAAGGCAGTTTGGCTCACAAGGGCTTGGCATTCAGTTAAAATTGGTCTGCTTCCCTCTATAGAGCAAGTAATTACAGACCCTGCAACATTTTTAGGTCTGCCAAAGAGCATATATTCAGAGGGGTTTTCTATTTCTATTAGCCCCTCTTTTTCCATTTTAAAAATTCCTATTTCGTTTGTATTGCCAAATCTATTTTTTGTAGCTCTAATAATTCTATAGCTTAAATTTTTATCACCCTCAAAATATAAAACTGTGTCCACCATGTGTTCTAACATCTTTGGACCTGCTAAGTTTCCGTCTTTAGTAATATGCCCAACTAGTATAGTCGCTATGTTTTTATCTTTAGCAATATTTAAAAATTTAGAAGCTACTTCTTTTATAGTAGATACAGACCCAGGTGTATAATTAGCACCGCTAATCGTTTGTATTGAATCAATAATTACTATAAAAGGTTTAATTTCTAAAATGGCAGCTTCTATAGTGTCTATATCTGTTTCAGCTAGAAATAATATATTTTCGTTCGTTATATCGATTCTATTAGCCCTTGCCATAATTTGCCCTAGGCTTTCTTCTCCAGAAATATAGAGCACTTTTTCATTTATAAAATCACAAATTTGAAGTAGAAGTGTGCTTTTGCCAACGCCTGGCTCGCCGCCCAATAAAGTTAAAGACCCCTCAGTTAAGCCGCCATCTAAAACTCTATCCAACTCCTTTATGTTAGTTTCATATTTTCTAGTTTCTTCAATATCAGAAATTGAAGAAATATTAAAAGCTTTTGGCTTTTTAGCTTTTTTGGGCTTTTCATCTTCTTCGATAAAAGTATTAAAATTACCGCAAGAAGTACATCTTCCTAACCATTTGCGGCTATTTTGCCCGCATTCAAAGCATACAAACATTATTGTTTTTCTCCTAAGTTATATACTAACATTTATAAAACGTTATCTTCTAACCCCTAATTTGTTCCATTCTTCTAAGTTTCTAACAATATTAGCTTCGCTAAGCCATGCTTCTTCCATACTTCTAAACACTTCTTCTCTTTGGGCTTCATTGTAAGCTAGTGTTAAATGTCTCATTACTTCTTCTCTTATCGCTATAGATTCAAAGAAAAATTCAAAATAAGATAAATTTGGCAGGTCTGCATTGTATACCGCCCAATCTATTTGCTCATACATTGAAGTTGCATTTTCTGTTACATTTTCAATGCTAACTTCAATTCCATTTGTTTTTGCAATATCTCTAATTATTAAGCTTAATGCCATATTTTCAAAAGCATGTTCCATTGCTAAGCTTTCTGTTGGCTGCCCAAAAATATTTGTTTGCCATATAGCAGCACCGCTGCCGATATATTCAAAAAAATCTATTTGCTCTTGAAGATATATCGTATATATCTTTAAAGACATATTTTCACTATTAACCGTTCCTATATAAAGCAATTCGGTTGTTTCACCGGGTGTTTGTATACATGAAGATAAAAAAATTGTTAAAATCAATAATAGTAGTTTCATAACTTATCTCCAAGTCGTTAGAGAGTGGTTTCCATTTAAATAATTTATATAATTTAAATTGTTCGTTATCGTTTGGTCTGCCATGCTTAAGTCTAACACTTCAAGTCTTCTTAAGTTATTTATGTGTGAAAGATTGTTTATTCCATGCCCTCTAAGTTCTAGCCTGCGTAAGTCTGTTAAGCCCTCTATATCTCTAAGGTTTCTTAAATTTGATGCTGCCATGTTTGTTCCTATAAAGCTAAAACGGAGTGCTTGTAAGTTTGTGAAGTGCTGCAAGCCCATTAAAGCCCTTGAAGACACACCATGGTTTGTTGGTATAGTTATATTTATATCTGTAATTGTTCTTGCATCTGCAGCTGTTATATTGCCTTGTGGTCTGTTTAATTGTCTTCTAACTTCTTGTTCTATTATTGGGTCGCCAAAGATTATATTATTTTGATTGCCCCAGTTATTGTTGTTTTGGTTTCCCTCTGGCATGTTCCAACCCGGGAATTGGTGTGTAGGTTGGCTCCATTGGTCGTTTGTGTTGTTATTTACCCAACGCCAGTTGTTGTTTTCCCATTGCCAATTCCAATTATTGTTCCAGTTGTTATTTTCCCAGCTCCAATTATTGTCCTGCCAGCTCCAGTTTGTGTTCCAGCGGTTTTCATTGTTCCAGCCCCAATTGTTAGCTGTGCCTGCTTGCCAGTTTGGAAGCCCGCCTACGCTTATAGTAGCTTGGTTAGTTAAATTTGCAGGCCCTGCCACAGCACTAGCATTAACTATACGAACTGCCGAATTTTCATTTCCTAGAGTTAAGTTTACAAAAGTTGAATGTGTGCCCGGGAATTCTGCAGGCACAAAAACAGAATAAACGCTGTTGTGTGCAAAAACTGCTATAGGTGTTAAATTATTTAAAGGCACTGTTCTTTGATAGTCGTTTATTCTAAAATGAACATTTGCACCCCTCCAAACGCTCGTATTATTTATAGTTAAGTGTAATTCAAAGCCATCTTGTGTGAAATTTCTAGCATTTGCTCTAATTAAGTTTAGCCCTTGGCTAGTTATAACTGGGCCGCCGTTTAAAAGTAATTCTAATTGAGTTATTATTTCGGCTGCTTCAATCCTCGTTAAGTTTAGCCTTGGGTTAGTAGTTCTTTCTCTAGGTGTGCTATTGTCCATTAAATATAATAAATTGTGAATCCATCTGTATGCTTCTTCACGTGTTATATATTCATTTGGGCGAATATTTCTTCCTGTTTCATGAACTATTCTTCTTCTTGCTAGCTCTATTAAATTTTCATATGCAAAGTGGCTGTTAGTTATATCGCTAAAGTTTACATTATTTCTTCTTGAAGTTGTGAAACCATTTCTATTTAAAAGGGCACTGTTCGTACGCACAAAGCTTCCTAGCATATATGCAAAATCGCCCCTAGTTACTCTCATATTTGGTCTAGCTTCGCCAGAAAAAAGGTGTAAATAGCCTTGGTCGTGCATATATAGCATTAAATTTTCGGTGTTCATGTTTGTAATATCTGTAATTATTGATTGGTTTTGCGTTAATTGCCCAGTTACACTTTGAACAGGGCGGTTTTCGTTAGTTGGCTGTTGTGTTTGTGATTGTGTTGGTGGGTTCGCCTGTGTTTGCTGGTTTTGCCAATCGCTTATACTATTTAAAAATTGCCTATGTGCTTCAGCCCATTCATTTGCATTTTGAGGGGCATTTTGGCCAGTTAAATCTAAAGGCCCGGTTTCTGGCTCTGTTAAAACTGGTGTTGCGTAAGTAATCGTATTTATGCTGAAAATGGCTAATGCCCCTAGCAATGTTTTTTTCACATTTTTCATAATAAATGCCTCCTATTTTAAAATTTTAAAAGTTTATTAATCTGTTGAAAAGCCTAAATAACGGGCTGTTTTTAACGCACCTTTCTAAAAACTTAGCAGTTTTAGATGTGCCTAATTATAAAAATATAAAAAAGTTCTTGAAAAATCTTTAATTATATGTTAACATTATAGGAGGGAATTTGCAAGTCTTTTTCTTAACAAATTAATAACAATGCGTCTTTAGCTCAGTGGATAGAGCGGTAGGCTCCGGACCTACAGGTCGCAGGTTCAATTCCTGTAAGGCGCAACATAAACTATAGGAGAATTTATATGAAATTTTTAACGATAGCAGCATTAGCACTTTTAATAGCATGCGGCACAGCAAATGAATATGAAAGCACAAATAACGGTGAAGAATATAGCATTTCAGAAAATGGCACAGCAACTAACGAGCCAATAGTAGGCACGTTTACACCAGCAGCCGGTTCTTTAACAGTGCTTGCTCACTATGGCGATATTAACATTTATGAAGAAGAGTTTCAATATTTATTAAATATTCGCTCTGCTGCAGAAGCAAACTTTTTGCTTCAAATGGGGTTAGATGAAGAATCTTTAGAAGATTTTTGGGAAGATGAAGCAGACCCGGTAACAGGTATAACCCACCGCCAGCGTATTCATGAAGAAACTTGGGAAGAAGTTTTAGAAATGGCAACTCTTCGTTATATAGCTCTTTCAAGAGGATATGAAGTAACACCAGAGCTTGAATTGGAAGCACAAAGAAATTTAGATGATTTTGCAGAAATTGTTTCTGCAGGTGGTGATGACCCAGAAGAACATTTTTATGAAATGGCAGGTATTAGCCTAGGCACTTTTTCACTAATCCAACCTAATATTTTAGTAATAAATGAATTTTTAATGTCTCTTGTAGATAGTGTTGAAGTAACAGAAGCACAAGCACTGCAATATTTTGAAGAAAACAGAGAAACGGTAGAGCGTGATTTGCAAATGTTAGTTAGTGCGGTACACATTTTAGTGGACACACGCGAAGAAGCAGAAGAGCTTTTAGCGAGGCTAAACGCAGGCGAGCGTGCAAGAGATTTGGCGCCAATTTACTCACAAGACCCAGGCGTTGTGCAAGATGAGGGTGCATATCACTTTTCACGTGGCGAAATGGTTCCCGAGTTTGAAGATTGGAGTTTTTCTGCAAACATAGGAGACACAGGAATAGTAGAAAGCCAATTTGGTTATCACGTTATGTATTTAGAGGGGCGTGAAACGCTTCAAGATTCTAACCATATGGAACATTTGATGATGTTAGTAGCTGAGCCGCTTGCAATGGAAGAAATAGAAAGAATTTTAGAAGAAGCAAATTTAAATTTTGTAATTAATTATGATTTGCTAAATTCTATAAGTTTTTAAATAAAGTTCTAACAAACCGCTATATAAATACTGGCACTCATAAATTTTGAAATATTTTCAAAATAGAATAGAACCTATTAAAAAATTTCACTGTATAAATGTTGGCACTCATAAATTTTTAAAATCCTCAAATAATAATTTTGTTGAAACAAATCTTGCTTCAACAAGGGGGATTTATTATGAAGCTAAAAACAATATTTACAACCGCTGTTTTAACTGCAGTATTAGCTGTGCCTGCTTTCGCCTTTTCAAGAGTTGAAGGCACAGTAACAAACGTTCGAGATACAGAAGTTACAATAAGAACAAACAGAGGGAATTATAATAGAAATTACACAATTTTACTTGAAAATACACCAATTTTAAAAGATACACTTCTCGCTGAAGTAAGAGATATAAACGAAGGCGATGATTTAGTAGTAATATACGAACAAAGTCAAATATCACCTTTAATATACCCGCCGCAAAGAGAAGCACACGTTGCTCTTCTCTTTGAAAATGAAGCCGAGCAAACGAGCGAAGCTGAAAATGGTACAAGAGGTATAATAAACATGGTAGAGCTTCTTCCTTATTATGCAAGGGGCAATAATGCTGCTGCATTGCAAACCCTTGGCACTATATTAGATGTTATAGACACTAATTATTACACTGGTATTGAAATTTTTGATGATATTTTTAATTTTTAAATAAATTTCAAAAAAGAGCCTTTTTGGCTCTTTTTTGCATTAAAACTTATTTGGCTTTTTCTTGACATTGCCAAAAAAGTATGGTATAATGTTCTTGTTATAAAATAAGCAAATAAAGGCTGCGAAAAAATGAAAAAGAATTTCAAAAATAAATAGTTATTTTAAGCAAGGTGGTATTAATATGAGTTTTAAAAGTTTTATATTGTCTGTAATTTTAGCTGTATCTGGTGTTTATTTTCTTTATGAGTATAGCACCACTGCTTCTGAAGAAACTTTCATAAGCCCTTATATTGTTAGAGAGCGAAAGGTTATAGAGCAATTATTTTTTGACAAGTTTTCTCTTTTAGATGAAAATATAAGTGAAGAATTTATATATAATTTTGATGCTCCTATAAATTTATTTTGGAAATATAATAGAGAATTTATAAGAGATGATATTAGCGAACAAAGAAGAGCTGAGCTAGAAGCAAGTTTTCCTAGAATTAATACAGTATCTTTATTTTTAACAGATGAATACCCTATTTATGGGTTTATGGGTGATATTATCTCTTTAGATGATTTTAATTCAGTCTCTTTTCCAGTTCTTTTTCCAGCTTCTTTTTCAAATTCAAGGCTTTTTATTTCTCAGTTAATTAATCATCATAATTTAAATTCAAATCCAGAATATAACCTAAATTTAAAAGAACAGTGGAGCTATGGTGCGGTACGCTATGTTAGAAAAAATTCATCTCCTTTTCTTATACTAGCTAGAGATTCTATTAGCACTCGTGATTTGTTAGTTACTTTAGATGAGAATACTAAAATTAGTATAGTAAGAAGCATGGCGGTGCCTTCTATTAGTTTTCAAATAGAAAGCTTTTTTGAAAACTATGGTCTTTTGCATGAAGTAATTATTTTAGATGGTAATTTTGAGGGAAGAAGAGGTTTCATTCCGCATTATTATTTAAGATGAATAAATGCTTAGTTTTTATTAATTTATAAAAAGAGCTTAAAAACAGCTCTTTTTTTGATATTTTATTTCACTTTAATAGGCAAGTTTTTTTGGGTAAATCACTAGCCAAGCCCAAGCAAAATTTACTACAAAAACACGAAAAAATATATGTTGTAATTTTTACGATTTTGTATTATAATTATTATTATGAAGACTATAAAAAATTTAGCAGATGAAATAGGTGTTACTAAGCAAGCTGTTTTTAAAAAAATAAACACAGAGCCTTTTAAAACTAAAATAACTAACCACTTACACACCATAGGCAAAGTTATAAATTTAGATGAAGAAGGTGAAAGATTAGTAAAAGAAGCTTTTGAAAAGACTAGCTCTAAAAGGGCGAGTATGCCGCCGAAAAAGAAAGAAAAAGATGAGCTAATTTTAACCGAAAATTTAGAAAAAATAGCCTTTTTAGAAGAGCACATAAAAATTTTAGAAGCTCAAGTAAAGACGCTCGAATTAGCCTTAGAAGAAAAAAAAGAACTTGCCGAGATTTTTAAAACACAGTTAGAAACTAAAGATAGGCAAATTGAAGAAAAAGATAGGCAGCTTGAATCTAAAGATAAACAAATAAATAATGTGCAAGAGCAAGCTAAAGATACAACTGTTGCAATTCTCCTTAGCCAGCAGCAGCATATGCAAGCCTATACTAAGCAGCCTGCTCAAGAAACGCCTGCCCCGCAATCTTCTAATCAAAATCCATATATACAACAGCCAGAAAAACTTATAAGCTATAAAGAAGATGCTTTAATCACCGCAAATCCTAAAATGGATTGGCTAAAAAATCTTGCTAAAAAAAAGTTTAAATAACCAATTTTGGTGTTTTCTTAACATTTATTTTTGGTTATTTTTTTGTGTAAATATTAAATAAATATCTATTATGGCAATGCATCTCAAAGAAATTTAAAGAAACCTAGCCAAGGTATAGCTTTATTATATAAACATTTATGCAATTTTTAAAAACTCTTTACATCTTGTGAAAATTTTGTTATAATATAAGTTACTGTGTTGTAGTATGTGATTGCTTGTGAGAATATACTCAATTTTATGCTGCAGCTTAATTTTATAAATATTTAAATTACATTCAAAAGGGGATTTTATGGTATGAAAAGAAGAAAACCATTAAAACTTTCAACTAAGCTAAGCTTAGGGCTTGCTTCGCTTTCTGTTATAAGCTTTCTGTTTATATTAGCTATTAATAACACCATAGTAATTAGCAGTGTTCGCCAAAATATTATGAACTATACTTTGGCAGAGCTTGAAATGGCGGCTCAGTCGACTAACATTTGGTTTGAAAGACCAGCTGCTATAGTTGAAGAATTTGCAAACGCTGGGCAAATGCTAGGGCGGGAACATACCCAAGCATTAGTTTACTCAGTTTATCAAAATCATGATTTTATTTCAGATGCATTTTCAGCTTCAACAGACCATGATTTATACATACAGTTTAATTTTAATTTACCCTCTGCTGCTTGGCTGTATGAAAGAAATTGGTGGGCTGAATCTGTAGGCACTTATAGAGAGCTTGTAGTTGGCAGGCCTTATATTCACGCTACAACAGGCGAGCTAGTAGCCTTTTTCTCTTATTGGGTAAATGTAGACGGGGCAGATGCGGCTTTCGTAATAACTACTAGCGTTCAAACTATTATAGACATGCTTAGCAACTACCAAGTTCCCGGCGGCGGTTATTTAATATTAGTAGGCTCTAACGGTGAAATTATTTATCACCCAAACCCAAACTTTTTAATGAATGAAAATGGGCAATTTACTTATGTAACAGAAATTACTAGCATGGGTCGTTTTGAAGCTGCTATAAATTCTAATGAAAGATATACATTAATTAACGATAACCACTTAAATGCTTCTTCATACGTTATGACTTTCCCCCTCGAAACCCCAGGGTGGACTTTAATTGCAGTAATGCCAACAGACCATATTTCAGACCAAGCAACACAGACGCTTTTAGTAATGATGATAACAGTTGTAATAGCTTTAATCGCTATAGCAGTGTTCGCTATTACTTATGTTTCATATAGAATTAGGCAAATGGTAAGGGGCTTTATTAGCGATTTTAAATCTCAATCCGATGCTATAGCAGAGGGGCGTGCTATTCAAAAATCAAATTTCGTTGATACTTCTTTTGGTTTAAATGGAATAAGTAGTGAATTTGGTAGAAATCTTTCAATTATTGAAAAACTAATTAATGATATTACCCAAGTTCATGAAAAGCACCTTTCAGGAAGTTATAAATATCGTGTTAACGATTCTTCTTATGAGGGGGCATTTAGAGCAATTGCACAAGGCTTAAATGAAATGCTTGAATACCACACAGGCAGTAAAAAAGAAATATTAGATACTATTGCAGAAATAATTAATGGAGATTTTAAAGCACAGCTTCGCCAGTTTGAGGGGGAAGAAAGCTACATTAATAAAACTGTAGACTCAATCGTTGAAAATATAGAAAATCTTGCAAATGGAATAAAAGAAATAGCAGATAAAGCAGACGAGGGAGACTTGCAATATAGGTTAGATGTTCATAAATACAACGGAGAATGGAAAACTATAGCTGAAGAGTTAAACGGTGTTTTAGTAGCTGTTGATAATCCAATTTCTGAAATAGTAACTGTTATGAAAAACTTGCAAGAAGCTAAGTTTAACCAAAAAGTCTCTGGTGAATTCAAAGGTGCTTTTGAAGTTATGAAGTTAGCCGCAAATGATGTTGTTACTAGTTTAGATAAATATATAACAGAGATTAATAACAGCCTTAGTGCCATCGCCGAGGGTGATTTAACTAGGAAAATAAAATTTAGCTTCATTGGTGATTTCAAAAGCATTGAAAATTCTATAGTTACTATTAATAAAGATTTAAGCAAAACTATGGCAGAAATTCAATCTTCGGCAGAGCAAGTTTTATCCGGTGCTAATCAAATTTCTACAAGTGCTATGGACTTAGCTGCAGGGGCTTCAGAGCAATCTAGCTCTGTTCAGCAACTAAATGCTACAATAGATACAATAAATAGCCAAACACGCCAAAATGCAGAAAATGCCGTTGAAGCGAGCGTTCTTTCAGATAAATCAACCAAAACAGCTATAGAGGGCAATGAAGATATGGCAAAAATGCTTGATGCTATGAAAGGCATTAAAGAAGCGAGCGGCAACATTTCAAACATAATAAAAGTAATCGAAGATATAGCTTTCCAAACGAACTTGCTAGCATTAAATGCTTCTGTTGAAGCGGCTAGAGCAGGGGAGCATGGGCGCGGCTTTGCTGTTGTCGCTGAAGAAGTTAGAAGCTTAGCGGCTTCTAGCCAATCGGCAGTTGCAGACACTACTAAGCTAATAGAAGATTCTATGACTAGGGTGCAAGCAGGAAGCGAAATAGCAGGCAGCACTGCAAAATCTCTTGAGGGTATAGTTATAAGTGCAAATGAGCTTTTAGAGATTATAACAGAAATTCAAGAGGCTTCTAAAGAGCAAGCCGAAGCTATTCAACAAGTGAGCGTCGGTTTAGAACAAATCTCTTCTGTAGTTCAAAATAACTCTGCTGTTTCAGAAGAAACGGCAAGTGCTTCAGCAGAGCTTAATAGCCAAGCAGAATTGTTACAAAAGCTAGTTGGCTATTTTAAAGTAAATTAGAGAGAAAATGTATCCTTATTCAGAGTTAATCGAGCCAACAACTACAACAATAGTAAATAGTTACATTTTTTACTAAAAATCAATAAATCAAATCTATCTATCTATGTTTAACATTATCTATAAACTTTGAGAAATAAGAACCCCTTAGGGGTTCTTATTTTATACAGCCATTTCTAAATAAAGCTCTTCGCTTTTCAGCTGAGAATTTTTAATAAATTCTATTGCTTCGGTGTGGGCTTCAAAAAGTTTTAAATAAGCTTCTTTGTACGCTTCTTCATAATCTTCTATGTTTAAGAAAACTTCTTCTGCTTCTTGTTGGTATTCTTTTAGAGTTTCCAACACCTCTGTTTGTTCGTTAAATGCTTTTGTATATAGTTCTTTAAATTTTACCATTTTGGTTTCTCCTTTTTGCAAAATAATGTTTAGTAAATTACTAACAAGTAATATATTACTACAAACTTACTTCAATTGTCAAATGCTGTTTGTGATTTTATTAGAAAGTTAATAAAGCTTTGTTTTTGGGGCTTTTTTTGTAGTTTTTTCTGAAAAAGCCTTGCAAAAAATATGAAAATGTGATATAATTTTCTATAAGAAACTAATATAAGGAGAGGGAAAAATGAGAATTGAAATTAAGATACGCCCGTTAGGTGCTAATATAACAGACAGCTTTGAATAGTATTATTGCCTTTTAGAAAATTAAATAGGCTTGGTTTCAGAAAATTACTATAAGAAATTTAGGAGGGATAAAAAATGAGAATTAAAATTGAAATACGGCCTTTAACTGCAAATATTTCAGATGGTTGGGATTAGTAAGTTGCCTTTTATAAAAACTAAAAAGAATTTAGGAGGGATAGAAAATGAGAATTGAAATTAAAATCCGCCCGCTAGATGCTAATATATCAGAAGGTTGGGATTAGATAGGAGGGCTTGATTTGCAGAAAACTAACATCATCAGTAAAGAAAACTTATTAAAAGAGTTTTCTTCTTTGGGTGGTAACTATAAAAATATTGATAAGGCTGAAAAATTAAAGAAAGATATTGAAAAGTACCATAAAGAGGATGGCAAGGAAGATATACAACTTTTAGATATTTTGAAAATACTTAAAGCTTATGAAGCTGAAAATCAAAAAGTTGATTTTAAAGAAATTTATAAACTTGTATTGCCTGTTTTTAATAGGCTTATGAATTTGCCTGTTACTAGTTGGGATATTGGTGATATAAGAATTTCACAATTAGTTTTAATGTGGGTACAAAGTTTTGAAGAAGCTGAAAAACTTTGTAGTTTGACTTTGGCAGCTTTAAATAAATATGTAGATGAAGTTCCTACTGTTCGTATAAGCTTTTTTATTCATATTAATATGTTATCAAGAATATTAAAAGCAAAATTTTTAGAAATAGACCATTTAAAAGAGCCTAAACGTTTAAATAATGCTAAGTCTCTTTTTAAAGCACACCTTAATAATGTGTTATCTATCTCCGAAAGAAAAGGTGATGAACTTAAGAAGTTTGAAACTTTTGCTTTATTAAGAGCAGGCATATTTGATGAAGATTCTGAATTTTTAACTCAAAATTTAGAGCTTCTTGAAAAAATGAAAGATAGACCTCTTTATAATGTCGCTAAAGATGAAGTTAGAAGATATAGACCTAGCAAGGGTATTAATCTCACTAAAAGGCATTTTGGTATTTTAATTGGTTCAAGCGTAAAAACTATTAGGGAAAGCTTAAATTTTGAAGCAGAAGATTTTGCAGAAAAATTAGACATTAGCAAAAGCCACTTAATTCTTTTTGAAAGCGGTGAGCGAAGCTTCCCTACATATAGAATGCTTGAATTAGCATATATATTAGATACCCCATTAGATGAGCTTTTATATGGCAAAAATGAGGGCAACACTACAATTAATGAGAAATCTAACATATTTCAAAAAATTAAATTTATCACTAGCAATTTTAATGAATCCGATTTAACAATGGTTTATGATTTTATAAATTTTTTGCAATCTTGTAAAAGCAAAGCAGTTAATAGCTCTGAACCGCCAAAGCTAGAAGAAAACAGCATTCCTCTAGTAGTAAATCAATGAAAAAGTGTATAATTGGTTGTGGGAAAGTTGGCACTGCTCTTGGTTCTTATCTCGGAATAACACCTACAAAAAATATAGAAGAAACCAAAAATGCAAATATTATTTTCATTGCAACGCCAGATAGCAAAATTAAAGAAGTCTATGAACAAATTAAAACTTATTTAGCCAATAATCATATTTCAAAAGGCAGTTTGGAAGCTAACTTTCCTTTAGTTCCTACTCTTAGCGACGGTAGTTTTTCCGATGGCATAGCTTCCATTGCAAGTGGCAAAATTATATTTTGCCATATGTCTGGCTTTTTGGCTTCCGATTTGTTTAAAGATAATATAGGCTTTTCAATACATCCAATGGCAGCTGTTACAAAAGAAACAGACTTAAAAAAAATAATGTTTACTATAGAGGGTGATAGCAAACATATTCACATAATAAAAGAGCTATTTCCAAACAATCAAATAATTAAAAAAGAAGCTAAGCCGCTATATCATGCAGCGGCTGTAATAGCTTCTAATTTTTTAGTTGGAATTTATAATATTGCTGAAAATGTACTCAAAGAAGCTGGCATTCAAAACACAGAAATGTTAATGGGTCTAGTAGAAACTACTATTAATAATATAAAATCAAAAGGTAGTATAAACGCATTAACAGGTCCAATTGAGCGTGGAGATCTAGAGACTGTTAAATCTCATTTAGAAGCCTTGCCAGAAAATTATAAAGATATTTACAATGTTATGTCTAACCAATTGATTAAAATAGCAATCCAAAAAAATATTGACAAATGATTAAAATAATGATATAATCTTTTCAAGAAGTTTGCTTTGCATATACTAGTCTTTTTTTAGAAACGTAATAGGTTGCATAAAATTAACTTTTTATGTAACTATATTAAACTTAGGAGGTAAATGTTAATGAAAAAATATTTATCAAGCTTGTTAATTATTTTTCTAGTTTTTAGCAACAATGTTAGTGCTAACCAAACTCTTAGCTACTCTTATGAATTAGAACCTGCTTCAGAAAATGATTTATTTTCTTGGTGGTCTGCTACAACAGAAGATGGGGAGGAACGCTTAGGTTAGCTTCTTATTTTTCACAAACAGGAGGAACTTTAGCTACTTACTCTGGCACTCTTTGGGCAGAAAATTAGTTTTTTAACTTTGGTCTAGTATTGTAGCAGCTTCTTTATTAAATCTAAGTTTTATAGAACTTAGATTTTTATTTGATTTGAGATGAACTTTTTTAAAATAATCAATACTTATTTATCTCTCTCAATCCTCAGCAAAGCTGGATAGGAGGTTAAAATGTCTATAAAAAAAGATTTAAAGCTAGGCTTTATAGGTGGCACTGGCAATATGGGCTCTGCTATTATTGGTGGTGTTTTAAAATCTAACTTTGTTAGAGCTTCTAATATTTTAGTTTCAAGCACTAACGAAGCTAAGCTTAATAAAATTAAAGAAACATATAATGTTTATACTAGCCTTAGCAACGAAGAAATAGCTTCAAAAGCAGATATTATTTTTCTTTGTATAAAACCGCATATTTATAGCTTAGTTATAGAAGAAATCCGCAAAGCTACTAAAAAGGGTGCGATTATAGTTATCATTGCTGCTGGGCAAAGCTTAGCTTCAGTAACAGAAAAATTTAACAGACCAGACCTTAAAATTATTAAAACTATGCCAAATACTCCATCATTAGTTAACTCAGGGATTACAGCTATTGTAAAAAATGAAACTTCGCAAGGTTTAAACAATTCAGCACAATTAGCATCTTCTAATAGCTTTCATTTACAGTTTCAAAATGAGCAAACCGAAGATATACGCAACTTAACTAAAGAAGATACAGAGCTAGTTTTTAATATATTTGAAACTATAGGCAAAGTAACATTTTTAAATGAAAACTTATTTGATGCTTTCACAGGCATTGCGGGAAGCTCGCCTGCTTATGCTTTTATGTTTATTGAAGCAATGGCAGATGCAGGTGTGAAACACGGCATACCGAGAGACCAAGCTATAAAATTTTCAGCACAAGCTTTATTAGGGGCAGCTTCTATGGTGCTTGAGACAGGTAAGCACCCCGCAGAGCTTAAAGATGCTGTTTGCAGCCCCGGGGGTGCTACTATTGCTGCTGTTTGTGAGTTGGAGCGGCAAGGGTTTAGAAATGCAATTATAAGTGGCGTTTCGGCTTGTGTTGAAAAATCAAAAGCTATGAAAGAATAACATTTTTATAAATGGATATTTATTATTTCCAAGGAAATATTTTTATAAAGCATTTTAAATAGTGTTTAGACTAGTAGGGCGATGATTAAATGGGGCAGTGCTTTTGTATATTGCCGAGTTTATGAAGAAGCACACAAAGTATAAACACTATTTAAACCGCTTTATTTTTTTGGATTGTTTGACAAAGGCAAAGAAACGTGGTAAAATAATAAAATGAAAAGAATTAAAATACTTGGCATAGAAACTTCTTGTGATGAAACTTGTGCTAGTATAGTTGAAGGTGGTAGGGGTGTGCTTTCAAATGTAATAGCAAGCTCTGCAAATATTCAAGCTAAATTTGGCGGAGTTGTGCCTGAAATAGCTAGTAGAAAGCATATTGAATATATCGGAAATGTAGTAGATGAAGCTTTGAAAATTGCTAATTTAAGCTTTGAAGAGCTAGATGGGGTAGCAGTAACTACAAATCCGGGGCTTATAGGTGCTCTTTTGGTGGGCGTTAACTATGCAAAAGCACTTAGTTTTGCTATAAAAAAGCCCCTTATAGCTGTAAACCATATAGAGGGGCATATTGCAGCAGCTTTTTTAGAAAGCGATATAGCACCGCCATTTAAAGCATTAGTAGTTAGCGGCGGTCATACACTTTTATACAGCGTTAAATCATATGATGATTATGAAATAATCGGCAAAACAATGGACGATGCAGTTGGCGAAGCTTATGATAAAGTAGCAAGGCTATTAGGGCTTGGCTACCCTGGAGGGCCTTTAATAGACAGGCTTTCTAAGCTTGGAAAGGCAGTTGTTAATTTTCCAAAGCCAAAAGTTAATGAAGATAATTTTGATTTTAGTTACAGTGGTCTTAAATCATCTGTAATTAACTATGTTAACACTTTAAATATGAAAGGTGAAACGCTAGTAAAAGAAGATATAGCGGCAAGCTTTCAAAAAGCAGCAATTGATGTGTTAGTTGCTAAAGTTAATAAATTAACTTCTATTAATAGGGAAAGTGTAAATCCCAATTTTTCTTCACCATTGGTTGTCGTTGGTGGGGTCGCTTGCAATAGTTATTTGCGTGAAAGTTTAAAAGAAGCTTATATTCCAAAAGCTATTTATTGCACAGATAATGCTGCAATGGTAGCTGCAAGGGGATATTATTCTTTTTTAAAAGGAGATTTTGCTAATATGAGCTTAAACGCAGCTAGTAAGTTGGTAGTGGGCTAAATAGCTTTTATACTAGGAATGCTATTTTAAAAAACAATAAAGGAGGTTTAATGAGTCAAGAAAATAAAATGTTTTTTAAAAAACTAGCCAAAGTTGCACCTCCGCTTATGGTTCAAGAATTGTTAAACGGCATGGTTAATTTAATCACAACATTTATGATATTAAATGTTATGGGTATTGAAGAGATTAGTGCCATCGGTATCTCTAATCAAATATTTTTTGCATATAGCCTTGCAGTTGCAGGCATTGTGCACGGGTGCAGTGTCTTTATAGGGCAATATCACGGAAAAGGCGGCGAAGCAGGAAGCGAGCAAAGCAATATTTATAAAGTGTTAGGCGTTGGCTTCACTCTAATTATAAGTTTAGCTGCACTCATTATTTTAGTAGCAATTTTTGTGCCGCATTGGTTGTTTAGTGTTTTTACTAACGACCAAGTTGTAAGCTATTTGGGTGTTTCTTATTTTAGATTTAGCATTTTATCATATTTACTTTTTAGTATCGTGTTTCTTAGAAATGGAGCTCTTAGAATGGTCGGTTTTGCTAGAATCCCAATGTTCACAACTAGTGTATCGCTCGTAGTTAGTTTTTCTTTGAATTATTTATTCATATTTGTTTTAAATTCGCCGATATATATTTTAGCTTTGGCACCAGTAGTCGCTAGGGCTTCAGAATTATTAGCACAAGAATTTTTTATAAAAAAATATAAAATTGCTATAAAAGCAACGCCTAAGCAATATTTTTCTTATGATTTAGCTTTTGCAAAAAAATATTTTAAAGTTGGTGCTTTTATAATAGCAACTATGGTAGTTCGGGCATTTGCAATTAGCGGCTATTTAGCGGCATATGGTGAAACAGGTGTTTATCAATTTGGTGCTTTGCAAATAGCAACGCCAATGTTGCAAATGTTTCAAATTTTTGGCTCTGCAATAGGTGTTAGTGCAGGTGTTATAATATCAAACACACTAGGTGCTGGCGAGCGTGAATTAGCTATAAGATATTCAAGAAAATGTTTAATATATGGTGTTTTATTAAGTTTAACAATGGCAGGGCTATTAATTTTAACTGCCCCTTTAATTCTCTCAGCTTTTAATATAGAAGCTAATATAGCCCATTATGTTTATAGAATTTTAATTGTAACTGGGCTTGGAATGGCTCTTAGGACTGTTAATTTTACAAATATAGGCGGTATTTTAAGAGGCGGCGGTGATACTAAATTTGGCTTTTTTGTTGTAGTTATCGGTGTGCTTGGGCTTGGTGTGCCACTTAGCCTTTTAGGGGCACATATTTGGGGGCTTCCTATTTATTTTGTAGTTGCCTTAGTTTATGTGGAAGAATTATTTAAAGCAATAGTCGGCACTAAAAGAGTTTTAACTAATAAATGGGCTAATAGGTTAGTTTAGATTTTAAATAGTTTCTCCGTAGTTGCGTTAGCTGCTTTATAGGTAAAAAGCGGCTTCTAAAATCTATTTTATAGCTAGCGTAACTATTTTTCAACTTAGTTTAAGCTTATATTAATACGATAAAGGAGAAAGCAAGATAAAATAAATTATGGAAAAAGTGCTAGAAAAAGAAATCAAAGAAAAAGTATCAGATTTAGAAAAAAATCTAAATGAAAAAATAGCGAGTATAGAAAAGGCTATAGAAGAAAAATTTGAACAATATAAAAAAGACCACGAAGCAGAGCTTGCCAAAGTAGAGCAGACACATAAAAAAAAGCTTAAACGCCAAAAAGAAGATTTGGAAGCGAAAAAAAATGAAGCTATAGAAGCTTTAAAAGAAGAGCACAAAAAAAGCTTAAAAGAGCAAGAAGCAAGGTTTGAATTAGAGCTAGAAAGCGACCAAACTGAGAAATTTGAAGAATATAAGCTCACACTTATAAAAGAAAAGGAAGCGGAATATAAAAAGTTTAGAATAGACTTGAAAAAAGAACACGAACTTAATTTAAAAAATTATAAACTTGAACTCGCCAAAGAATACCAAGAAAAGTTTAAGAAATACTTAGAGCAAATGAACACGACTAGCAAAAAGCCTAGAGCAGATGGGCAGCAATCTTATTCTGGGCATGATTCTAGTGAAGCAGTTTCTTCCCCAAAAACCAAGCTTCAATTTAATTCACCTCAGCAAGGAATAGGTGGAAATTCTTTATCTTCAGGGTTGCCAAATAGTGAGGAACTAGAACAAGAAAATTTTGAAGAAGAAACATCTAAAACTGGTATTTTTGGCATCTTCAAAAAAAAGAAGAAGATTAGCAATGATTAAAATAATCTTAAATTAAGTCGTAACCTTGCTTTGATTTAGCAATATTTGCTTGTTTTTTAAAATTGCTTGACAAATTACAATTTTTTAAGTATAATTACTAAAAAATATTTTTTTAGGAGAAATTTTTATGGCACAAAATAATAAATACACTACTTCCAACAATGTTGGGGGGGGGGTAATAAAAGGAAATT
>JGI24697J35500_11274965_pt1 | contig 39071 bp, 41 predicted proteins | sample TergutMp193P1_FD_35500 | JGI IMG/M metagenome (IMG submission 35500) | reverse complement strand
ATTTTAAACAAGCTGTAGCAGAAGGTGCGAACATTAATGCATTTGATGAAGAGGGCATGGCACCTTTAATGTCTATTGTTAATGGCTATGCTGTTAGCAGCTATGGACAACACACGTTGGAGAAAATGGCTAAATTGCTTATACAAAATAGGAGTATCAATATTAATGCTCGGAGTAAGCAACATGTTTATAAAGAGAGGCAGAAGAGAGATAGCCAAGGTCGTAAAGTTTTTCCATACCTTGGAAGGGAAATAGTGTGCCAATCCGGTAATCGTTACATGTATTGTGATGATAAAAGTTTAGTGAAAGACGGTGAAGATTTTCCTATACTCTTTACTACTGATTTTTGGGACTTTTTAAGAGATTCTAGATTTAAGCTTTTGACAGAAGGATATGAAGGTGTAATGAAGCGCGTTAAAACTGGCAATACAGAAAAAAAATACAGCTTTGCATGTTGCTTGCCAGGTTGGAGCTAAAGATATAGTAAAAATATTGCTTACGTACCCAGATGTGAAGACTGATATTAGAAATTGTGAAGGTAAAAGCCCTGAGGATTCTATTGAGAGGGGTTCTAAAAATGTAATAGAATTGGAGTTTAAAAAAGCACAAAAAGGAAAAGAATTATTAAATGCTCTTTCTAATAGAGACATTTACCGAGCGAAAACACTATTAGATGGAGAACTCAGCCCTAATTGCTGGAGAAGAACCTACAGTGGGTAAATAGAAACACCACTTAGCTTAATTATTAAATTGTGCTCAGAAATAATAACAAAAGATAAAAACGAAGTACTGACCAAGCTTTTAAAACATAAAGAGCTGGATTTTAGTCAAGTAAAGCCAATACGAGACCTAGAGATAAAGCAATTGATTCAGCTAACTATTAAGGAACTGTTGACTGGTGCTATTAATAGCAAAGATTTAGATGATGTAAAAAAATTGGTGGAAGATAATTGTCTCATAAATCGTGTAATTATTACTGCTGCATTGAGGGATGTTGATAATCCGATTGAATTTATTACAGGTGATTTAAATGAAAAATTTCCTGCAAGTGTGGAACGGCCTTTAGCAGGCATGAATAATATACCAGTAGATTTTGAGGAGTTTGTACAAGAACTTGTATACGGACTTGAAAAGATAAAAGCTCAACTTGCAGAGAAGGAAAAAGAATTGAGTGATACAAGGCAGGAGTTGAACAAACGAAACAATGAAATTGGAAAACAGCAAAACAGAATTTCAGAACTAGAGAGAGAACTTTATCATGCAAAAATTCAACTTGCAAAGGGAGATATAAAGGAATTAGCAGAGGATAATTGCTTTATGAGTCGTGCAGTTGTTACTGCTGCGTTGGGGAATGTTAATAAAAAATTTCCTGCAAGTGCGGAACGGCCTTTAGCAAGTATGGATAATACACCGGTAGGTTGTGAGCAAGTTGTACCAAAACTTGTAGATGAACTTGGAAGCGTACAAGCTCAACTTGTAGAGAAGGAAAAGGAATTGAGCGATATAAAGCAGGAGTTGAACAAACGAAATAATGAAATTAGAGAACAGCAAAACAGAATTTCAGAGCTGGAGAGTGAACTTGATCGAACAAAATCTCAGCTTACAGAGAAGGATAGAGAACTTAACAATACAAGAGAAGAGTCAAATGAGAGGATTCATCGAATAGGAAAAGAAAGTGATGGACGAGCAATTTCTCCTAACAGAAAACAAAACAACTACGCTCTTACATTTTTTATATTGTGTGGAATATGTGCTGTTGGTGCGTGTTTAACGATAGTGGACTATCCAGAGATAAGTGCTTGTCTTGCTGCAGTTGCGCTGGGTCTTTTTTAATGGGGTATTTTTTATACAAAGGAGATAAAAAAGACATAGGACCTGGTAGTGCTACCGATAATCCTCAAGTTACAGGGATTTTTATTTCTTCTCCAAATTCTGCTGAAAATTTTTATACATATTAAAAACGTCTTGATAATTTAAGTGAGTGTAAACTTGAGTGGTTTCCAGGCTTGAGTGGCCAAGCAGTTGTTGTATTGATCTTATATCGACGTTTTCCTGAAGTAAATGAGTAGCAAAACTGTGACGGAATGCATGTGGAGATAAAATTTCTGGCAAGTTCAACATTCTCCTTATTTTCTGCAAACGATTAGCAACGTAAGTTCTTCCCAATTTTTTTCCTCTTACTCCCACAAAGAGATATTGTGCTTCATTATCAATGCCAAGATAAGAGCAAGCTTTTATATATTCTTGTATGCATTTTTTTACTACCGGAAGAATAAATACCTGCCTTTGTTTGTTTCCCTTACCTGTAATTATTAAGTTTTCGCCACTTACATCACTAACTCTAAGACTTAGCGCTTCACTAATTCTTAAGCCTGTACCATATAACAGAACAATAATCGCAACTTCTCTTTTATTACCCAGGGTTCACCCAAGTCAGATAATTTCATTTCTTTCAGTAGAGTTTTTATATCAGGTATTGATAATGCTTTAGGCAAAGTTTTTCTCTGAATTGGCTTTGACAAGGAAAATACAGCCTCATTATTTATTTCATAATTGTTTTTTATGTACTTGAAAAAGTTTCTGACTGCTGACAACGCGCGAGTGTTAGACCTTGCATTTACGCCTCTTGCATAACGGAAACTAAGCCAGCTTCTTAGCTCAGATATGCTCAATTTTTCTAAGGAACCAACATTTACTTCTCCACCAATGCGAGCGCTGAGGAAACTTATAAGATCTTGCAAGTCCCTCATATATGATTCTAAAGTGTTAAGTGAGTAAGATCTATTGCACCTCAGCCATTCATACCAATTTTCAATGATTGAACCAAGGTTACTTTTTAAAGAAGGCATCGATGCACGCGTCGCGGAAAGCTTCGTTTATGTCAGGGTGAGAGTGACAAGTTCTATATATATCCTCTGCTGCAGCACCATATGCCATTGCAACTACTGCTTCGTTAATTAGCGTATCAGCATATGCTCCTATGATATGTACGCCCAGTATTGTATCTGTGGTGCTGCAAGTCAGCACTTTCACGAATCCTTCGGCATCATCAGTGATTTTTGCTCTGCCATTTGCAGCAAATTGACATTTACCAACTTTATACTTACGACCGGTACTTTTCAGTTCCTCTTCGGTTTTGCCAATTGAAGAAACCGCAGGCTGGGTGTAAATGACGGATGGTATAATCCCATAGTCAACGTGAGGTGACTGGGCTGCTATTATCTCTGCAACTGCCACTCCTTCTTCTTCTGCTTTATGAGCAAGCATTGCTCCACCAATTACATCACCGATGGCAAATATTCCTTTCACATTGGTTTCATATCTGTTGTTAACTTGAACGAAACTACGATTGTCTTTCTCTATCTTCTCATCGATACCAAGACCCTCAGTGCATGGTTTGCGACCCACTGCAATGAGCACCTTATCTGCTTCTATAGTGTTTATTTGGTTATCTTGAGCAGAGCAAACTTTTACGCTGAGAGAATTACTATTTTGTTTTATCCCCTCAACTTTAGTGCTGAGCAAGAATTTTATTCCTTGTTTTTGCAAACTAGATTTACTTAATTCTCCATCCATTGCTGCAGCAATTCTATCAAGAAACTCTACTACAGTGACTTCAGACCCTAGCCTTTTCCATACAGAAGACATTTCAAGTCCTATTGCCCCAGCTCCAATGACGACAAGCCTTTTTGGCACTTCAATTAGAAATAACGCACCGGTAGATGAAATGACATTTTTCTCGTCAATATTAACTCCTGGCAGAGGACTAACATTAGAACCGGTTGCAATTACTACGTTTTTTGTCTTCAACGTCTTGCCTTCAACTGAAACTTCAAGATTACCTTGATCAAAAGCGGTAATTTTTCCAAGTCCATTGATTTTAGTGATCTTATGAAGGTTGAACAGATATTCTATGCCTTTTCCAAGTTCCTGAACTCTGGCGTCCTTGTATTCCAACATTTCTTTTAATTCAAAACTCGAATCCTTAACTTTTATGCCAAGTTTTGACAGATCATTTTTCGTGTGAACATACTGATAGGAGGAGTGAAGTAAAACTTTAGAGGGTATACATCCAACTCGCAAACACGTGCCACCAAAAATGCTGTTCTTATCTATACAGGCAACTTTCAATCCAAGCCTTGCAGCAGCAATGGCACACTTATAGCCGCTTGGACCGCCACCTATAACAATCAGATCATAATCAGTCATAAAAAACAAACCTATTTTCTAAAGAATAAACACCGTTTCCTTCAGTTGTCACATATATCTTATCATGGGTAAATACTGGAGTGTGAAACACATTACCAGGTATTTCAATTGCCTTTCCTGTGTTTTCAGATCCAGGAAAAGCAAACACCAACCCTTTGTTACTTGTTACCCATAAAGTATGAGCATACATAATTGGAGCAAACAATTGCGTATTTTCTATTAAATCGGACGTCCAGACTGTTTCTCCATTTTGTATGTCAATGCCAATTACTTTATTATCTTTAGTAATTATAAAAATCCTGCCACCAGCTCTTTGTTCCTTTGCAGGGATAAGAGGACTATAATATGATACAATGTCTGATACACTTTTTACTTGCAGTGGCTTTGACCATAAAATGTTTCCTGATTTTACGTCAATACCATAAATATAAGAATTGTTTGTAGCTACTGAAATATCACCGAGCACTCTTGGTGTAGTGGTCACATCTGTAAGCTGTGTGTCCAAAAGGTTTGTAGCCAATTTTTGGCTCCACAATTTTTTACCATCTTCGTTAAAAGCTATCAGCTCACCATTTGAAAACGGTGCTATTATTTTATCATTAGAAATTGTGGGTGATATGGAATATAAACCACGAACCACATTGATACCATTTTGATAAGTCCAAACGGAGCTGCCATCTTTTATATCAAACGTATGCAGATAGTTATCAATGGTTAACACTACCAATTTATTATTTATTACTGCTGCTTTTCCTCTTACCGGAGCTCTCAGTTCTTTTTCCCACTGAACCTCGCCAGTTTTTGCATCTATTGTGTGCAGAACGTTATCTACTATAAAGAAAACAGTTCCTCTGTGACGCGACAGGCTCATGTTACCAATTTTTTTTCTGTGTGGAAGGTGCAATTTCCAATTCAGAGCCCTTGAGTTATCAACATCAAAGGAATACAAGGTGCCATGCTTATCTGCCAGAACGATACTATTTTCTGTGAGAACCAGAGCAACATACCCTTGTGATAACTTTTTATCGACTAAGGTTATTCGTTCGCTTGCCATTGTGTAGCTGCTACACAATAACATTATCATAACAATTATTACTTTCATTACTTATTGAAAACAAGATTTATTAATATACATACTAGAAGCATTAGTCACAATGAAAATGTTCTTAATTGAACCAAAAGTTAAATATCAACATCATACACATTTAGTGCATTGTTATTGATAAAATCACGGCGTGGTTCTACTATATCACCCATTAACACCGAGAATATAGAATCAGCTTTCTCACAATCTTGTATTTCAACTTTAAGCAAAGTCCTAGTTTCAGGGTTGAGTGTAGTTTTCCAAAGCTGATGAGCATTCATTTCACCAAGACCCTTAAATCTCTGCAGAGTTAAACCTTTTTTACCATAGTCCATTATTATTTTTGCAAGTGCACTTGGAGATTTGATTTTTATTTCAGTTTCTTGTAACTTTAAAAATGAATTACCATTGAATAGGTCAATTATGTCATCAAGAGAACTCAATATATTTCGTATTTCTTTGCTTTCGAGCATGCTAAACGAAAATATGTATTTGTCTGCCAATCCCTGAGATAACTTAGAGATATGCACTTCTCTTTCTTCACCTTTTATTTCTACTTCCCAATTGTATTCGCTGTATATTGACTTTAAATATTTCAATATCTCATGAGTAGATGATAGGGCATTCTTTTTGCTTAGAATTAGTAGTGACTCCAATAGATTTTGTGGTATTTCCCTGTCATAATTTTTGCTAATATTTGAAATACTAAGACATTTGTCCAAAACAAAGCGTAAATCTTTGTCTGTGCCGCTTAATGTTAATCTTTTAACCGCCGAGTTTACTATATACTCTTCAAAAGTTTCGTCATCTTTAATATAAGTATCTTTAGCATTTTTTGTAACTTTATAAAGAGGTGGCTGTGCTATATATAAATACCCTCTTTCAATTACCTCACGCATGTACCGAAAAAAGAAAGTTAGAATTAAAGTTCTTATATGTGAACCATCAACGTCTGCATCTGTCATAATGATAATTTTATGATACCTAGTTTTCTCAATATCAAAATGCTCACTTCCTATTCCAGCTCCAATCGCAGTAATTAAAGAACGAATTTCCGCAGATGAAAAAATACGATCTAAACTTACACGTTCTACGTTTAGGATTTTCCCTCTTAAAGCAAGTACTGCTTGTGTTTTACGATTACGCCCCTGCTTTGCAGTACCACCTGCAGAATTACCCTCTACTATAAATAACTCCGATAACTCAGGAACTTTTTCCTGACAATCGGCAAGTTTTCCAGGTAGAGTGGAAATATCAATACTGTTTTTATTTTTAACTAATTCTCGTGCTTTTCTCGCAGCCTCTCTTCCTTTAGCTGACCTGATGACTCTTTCTACTATACTTGCTGCTAATTTTGGATCAGTTTCAAGTATTGTACTTAACTTATCAAAAACTATGTTTTCTACAACTGTGCGCGCTTCAGAACTGACTAACTTGTCTTTTGTTTGTGAAGAAAACTTAGGGTCAGGCATCTTAAGAGATAAAACACAGGTTAACCCTTCTCTGACATCTTCCCCAGTCAAATTCACTTTTGCCTTTTTCAAAAACCCTTCGCTAGTTGCATAATTGTTAATACATCTAGTTAACGCAGACCTAAATCCTGCTAAGTGTGTACCACCATCTCGTTGTCTTATATTATTTGTAAAGCACAGCATATTTTCGTAGTAGGAGTCATTCCACTCCATTGATACTTCTACGCTAATGCCGAGATCTTTTGTATCGCCTCTCATGCTGGCAATTTTGGTAACATGCGTCTTATTTTTATCTAGATATCGTACAAAATTTGCTGTACCAAAATTATCTTGAGACTGTTTACTATCATTAAAATGAAACTCTACATGTGGTTTGCTACGTAAATCACGCAAAGTGATCTCGATATTTGAGTTTAAAAATGCCAATTCTCTGATGCGGTTCTCAAGAGTGGAGTAACTAAAGTCAATACTGCTAAAAGTCTCTGTTGATGGCATGAACGTTACTCTAGTTCCCCTTTTGCTTGTATTTTCGTTTACTACCTTTAAGGGCTCAATGGACTCACCATCTTCAAAGCGCATAAAGTGTTCTTTCTTGTTGCGCCAGATGGTTAATTCTAGCCAGCTTGATAATGCATTTACAACTGAGATTCCAACACCATGTAATCCACCGGAAACCTTATTGGTATTGCTGTCAAATTTACCACCTGCATGCAGTTGGGTCATTATTACCTCCGCTGCTGATATTCCTTCTTCTTCGTGGATATCAGTTGGAATACCACGACCATTGTCGGTTACGGATACTGAGCCATCTTCATTTATGCTAACTTCAATTTTATCACAATACCCAGCTAAAGACTCATCTATCGCATTGTCAACAACCTCATATGTCATATGGTGCAAGCCAGACCCATCATCAGTATCACCAATGTACATACCTGGACGCTTCCTTACAGCATCAAGACCTTTTAAGATTTTTATTGCATCAGCGTTGTAATTACTTTCCATGGAATTGCTTTATTTATAAATATTAATTAATATTACATTTGTATATGTCGATTAGCAACATTTTTAAGCTGAGAGGAGATCTTTGGTTGTGGTAGTGCTAACACCTATATAATGGTAACATCCACTTTCACGCATTATTTCAATATATAAGCCCAAATTGAAACAACTATATGAAATCCTACTTTATATTATTTCAAGATAAATGACTATAGTGAACTATTATTTATCTCGCCATTTGATTTGGGTTTCCTAATTCAACGTAGGATAAATTACTCATACATGTTTTTAATATTTCTTTCTGTTTATCACTATCCAGCCTGCTGCTGAATTTCTGACACTTTTCCTCAAGCGCTGCGTACAGCGGTAATAAACATTACTGTTCAAGTTGAGAGTTCTGGAGGGCCTGCGAAGCTCTTTCGGATCGTTTTTTGCTCTCTTCAGAAAATTTGCTTAGAACCTCCATAGCTATTGCAGGCAACACTTGAGTGATTGTTTCTTCTACCATTTTACTGGCTTCTTTTTTATCTAGCGTGATAACCACTGATGGATGCAAACCAGATAAAGACTCAAACAGTTTGTTGTAAGTTCCACCAGCACAACTTTGACCTTTGTCACCATAAGTTGTTGCTGCATCTATAAGACCTCTTACAAACATATCCTTTCTAGCTTTTATATCCTTATCACTTAAAGGCACTGTTTGGTCTTCTGTTCCTGTGTTTCTATCGTTGCAAGCTTTCCAACATAAAATAGCTGCTTGCTTTAGTGTTAACGGACTATAATTATCTTTAAAACTATTTCCTGTTCTATTGATAAACTTTAAGCATTCAAGTGCTTGAGATTTTTCATCTGCCTTAAATTCATTTGACTGTTCAATGTACTCTTCAATATCAGTTGTATTTCCTCTATTTAGCTGTACATAGAATTCCTCCTTACTTAGGTCCTTTCTATATTTCTCTATAAGTTTATCAATACTTAAATTTACGCTAGAAACTGCATTTGGATCGTGAGTGGTTTGCGCAACAAAAGGAAGGACATCAACTAAACCATGCATGAAAAGCGGTCTTTCTTCTTCGGAATTTCTCGCATTAAGTTAAAAAACTGCCGCACTTCCTCAATGAGTGTCCGGTTTAGTAACCACAAGAATAACGCAGGTAATGCTAAAAGTATACAGGAAGCAATAATGCATACAGCTAAAACAGCCTTTAATATTACCCTAAATGATATTTTTTGGCCAAGCCGATAATTTCGTTTCATTTTCTTCTGGTTTTAAAAAATAATTTACTAACCCTAAATACAAAAAGAACTGTATAAGAAGGAAAAGTAGAGGAATCATGCTTACCAGTAGAATTATGTTGATAAATCTTCTGATTTTACCAGTATTGTGATAAGCATTTTGTGCTCTTTCTATCATAGCACGTGCTCTATCTTGCTGTTGGTTATTATTTTCGCCTAACATATTACATACCTTATTTTAATATTAGTACGTTATGCTATAAAAAGAATGTCAATAAGAAACTTATAGGCTATAGCTTAATTACAAAGATAGAAGCAAGGTTGGAGCATTTGAGGAGTGGAAGCAAGTTTTGACGCTAAATCAGAAAACAGGTTATGTAATACCAATTTCCATTACACAAGGAACAGGTAGACAACAGTGGGAAAAGCTATCCAATAGAAACGAAAAAAACTACTTGACAAACTCTGCCAACCCTTTTATCATAATAATGAAGCTATTTACTTGTCTTCGCAATCTCTGCAGTGGATTAATGATAAAAAACTTAATGTATTTGGCGTATATCATGTTTAATTTTTTGCACTATGTGCACCGCATGTCTTTATAAAACTTCTGGTTTTCAAGCTGAAACGCACTTATAAGTCGTTTAAGACAGCACCCAACGTCAGATTTTAAAATAGAGAGTGGAATAACTAGCTACCACGGGGTTTTATTGTCTTTTTTTTCTGTCTGGTAAATTTCTTAAATATTATAGCTTAGATTAGTTGCATTTAAAAGCAGCTAAATTGCAGCGTTTAAGACATAAAAACGCCAATACTGACAATAAACAGTAACCAGGGGTTCTTTTGCCTTTTTTCTCATTTGGTAAATTTCTTAAACATAAAAGTTATACCAACTTTCGTTATCGGGGAGTCAAACAAGATACATAATAAGTTCGCTAAATCTTCTAATCGTAGGGAAACTTTTTAAGTCATTCCATTACCATTGGGATTTGGTATAAGAGATCTATTTTTTTATAGCAAATATATTGCTTTTCAGAAAAATATTAATAGCATTAAATAAGACTCTGATATTAGTTTTGACTACCTCAATTCTTTTGTCAGATTAAGTTTTATCTAGCAAAATAAATACGATGTTTAATTTTCCAAACACACGGTTAAGGCGTAGGCGCTCAAGTAAGTGGATTCGCAATTTAACAAGTGAAAGTATTTTATCAGTAAATGATTTGATTTTTCCCCTGTTCGTTCATGACAGAGAAGAAACAACTGAACCAATTCCTGGCTTACCTGACATAAAATGTTACTCAATAGATGGATTGGTTTCCATAGCTCAGGAAGCTGAGAATTTAGGAATTAATGCTATTGCAATTTTCCCTGTAGTTGACAGTAAATTAAGATATGAAAATGCTGAGGGAGCATACAATCTGGACAATTTAATCTGCAAGGCAATTCGTGCTGTAAAATTAAAGGTGCCGGGCATTGGCATTATCGCAGACGTTGCACTCGATCCATACACCACTCATGGTCATTGGCATTTTAAAAAGCAATCGGATAGACGTGGAAAACGATGAAACTGTGTCAGTGTTGCTAAAGCAAGCACTTGCTTTAGCAAAAGCAGGATTTGATATAGTTGCCCCTTCTGATATGATGGATGGTAGAATAGGAAAAATAAGAAGAGCATTGGATGATAATGGCTTTCAAGATGTATCAATATTGTCTTATGCAGTGAAATATTACTCCAGTTTCTATGCACCATTCAGACAAGTTGTTGGTTCATGTGTACCATCCAGTTCTATTGATAAAAGTGGTTATCAAATGGATTATAGAAATGCAAGAGAGGCAATTTGCGAAATCGAAATGGATATAAACGAAGGCGCAGATTTTATTATGATGAAACTAGGTATACCATACTTGGATGTAATCAAAACAGTAAATGATAAGTTTAATTTTCCGATTTTTGCCTACCAGGTAAGTGGTGAGTATGCAATGATAAAAGCTACAATAAACAATAGCTGGCTGGATTATGACAAAGTAATTTATGAGTCTTTAATTAGCTTTAAACGCGCAGGTGCGAGTGCAATATTTACCTACGCAGCGCTTGATGTTGCAAGAAATTTGAGGCAAGAAGCGCAATATGCCCTGTAGAAAGTTTACTTTTTATCATTCAAATGTTGAAGAATAGCTTCTGCTAACCCTTTACTAATTCTAGCTACGTTTTGAATTTCAGCTAGAGAAGCTTTGCTTATGTTTTCTACTGAACCAAAATGGGACATCAACGCATTTTTTCTTTTGTTACCAATACCAGTTATTTTACTTAACGGTGAAACGAAAAACTGTTTATCGCGCTTTTTTCTATGTGAAGCGGCTGCAAAACGATGAGCCTCATTACGCAGCAATTGTAAATAAAGCATGACTTTGCTGTCATTTGCTAGAGTAAACTCTTCCCTATTTGGCATATAAAATCTCTCATTTCCTGCGTTGCGGTAGGGGCCCTTTGCCATGCAAGCAAAAGGAACATTTATATTCAATATTTCTAATACATTTTGTACTATGGAAACATGTCCAGGCCCGCCATCAATCAATAGAAAGTCAGGAATTATGTCCTTTATCTTGCCAAAGAAACGTCTGGTTAGCACTTCTCTCATCATCTTATAGTCATCGCCTGAAATTTCTTCTTTTATAGTAAATTTTCTGTATTCACTTTTTGAAAAGCCTTTCTGCCCTGCAACAACCATTACACCAACTTGTTGATTTCCAGATATATGGCTATTATCATAAACCTCGATACGCTTTGGAGTATTTGGTAACGAGAAAACTTTGCTAAGCTCTTTAAGTTTCTCTAGATTGCTTTTATAATCAATAAGCTTCTGCTCCAAGCTATGCTGAGAGTTATCATAAACAAATTTCAACAAATCACGTTCCTTGCTATTTTTCGCATGTAGAACTTTTATTGATTTTTTAGTAGCACCACATAATGCTTGCTCTATGATTTCCTTATCCGTGATAGAATCAGGAATGTAAATTTGCGCTGGTATTGTATCAACTGGATTGTAAAAATTGATCAAAAAGGTGGATAAAATTTCATCATTTGGGTAATCACTACAGTTTTCGACAAAGTAAGGAGTGCTACCGCAGTTGTCTTTACCCCTGAAAGACAACACACCAATGCATGCCAGATCCCCTTCACGTACAATGCCGAAGAAATCCGCATCTTTTTCAAAAGAAAAATCCATTGGCTGCATTTGAATTTGCTTAAGAAATCCTACTCGATCTCTATATAAAGCAGCAAGCTCATAGTTCTGCTCATTGCTGTACTTTTCCATTGTAAAAAGTAACTGTTTTTCCACTTCATCATTTCTTCCGAGCAGTGTGTCTTGTGCTTGTTTTACTGATTGGCAGTAATCGCCTTTCGTGATTTTATTTACGCATGGTGCTGAGCAGCGCTTAACTTGATACTCAAGACATGTTTTTTTGTTGAGGAAAAATATCGATCTGAACATCCTCTCAAGAGGAAAGCTTTTTGCAATGACAATATAGTTTGCTTAACAGCAGCGGCAGATGTAAATGGACCATAATAGTGAAATTCACCCTTTTTAAATTTACCTCTATGTTGTGCTATCCTCGGGTAATCGTGTTTGGAAATCGTTATATAAGGGTAAGATTTTCCATCCTTGAGTACAATATTATAAGTAGGCTTCAGTGATTTTATTAACTGCGCCTCAAGAAACAACGCTTCGATTTCACTTTCAGTTAGAAAGGTCTCAATTCTAACAACCTGTGAGAGCATGACTTTGATTCGCTCAGAAAGGCTTTCGAATCGAAGGTAGTTAGATAATCTCGATTTTAAGTTTTTTGCTTTTCCTACGTATAAAACTTTATCCTTCTCTTCAACCATCTTATACACACCGCAAGACTGTGGAAACGATTTGATTCGCTCTTTTATTACCTGATCATCTATGACATAGCTCATTGTTTAACTTTTATGAGATTAAAATTTGCTACTAAATGAAAGATGGAAAATATATTTGCGAGCAAAGACAATCTATTTCTCCTTAGCTTATCAGAATCGCAGTTGATCTTTACACTGTCCATAAATTTATTGATAAATGGAGTAAGGCGAGTAAGCTTATCAAGCGCTGCGTTTAAGTCCCCATTTTTCATTGCTTGTTCAACGCTTTTATAAAAAAATGTAGCATAACTTGACAGTGCAACTTCTTCGTTTTCAATCAGAAGCAGCTTATTATAAAATATGTCATAAGCAGTATCATCATTTTTTCTTACTTTGTTAACCATGTTACTGACTCTTTTGTAAGTGCTTAGAATCTGTTCACCTTCAGACGTACTAAGATAATGATCTAATATAACAGTTTGCTTTTCTGCTGTCAGCAGACCATTAATATCAATCCATAATATTGAATCTACAATACCTTGGCTTACACCTCTATTTCTTAAAATAACCTTGAATCTTTCTATGCAGAACATGCACACTAGACTTGCAATGTATCTTCTAGTTTGTTTATGGGGATTGCTAGCTGGTGTTATGTCTTTAGTAAACGCAAGTCTTGAATATAAAGATACTGACTTATCTATCAATGGCCTAATTGGAACGTGCAAATTATTCTCAAGTATTGTTCTAATTACACCAATTGCCATTCTCCGCAAACCAAACTGATCATATGAACCTGAGATCTTTTCACCTGCCGCAATCAAACAAACCAAACTATCTACTTTATCAGCAATGGCCACAGCAATTGCTGCAGGAGATTTAGGACATGCTTGCTCTGATCAGATCGGCTTGTAATGCTCAGTTATAGCTTCCACTATTTCTTCATCCTCTCGAAAGTAAGAAGCATAATATCCACCCATTGTTCCTTGCAACTCTGGAAACTCTTTTACTATCGATGTTGCAAGATCTGCCTTTGCTAAATATGCAGCACGCTCAACTTTAATTAGTGAAGCACGCGGAACATATATAGCCATATATTTCGATAGAGCTATAATGCGCTTTACTTTTTCTTCAACGCTACCAAGAGAAGCATGAAATAATATCGAATCTAATTTCTTGACATAATAATCTAGATTTTCTTTTTTATCCTGAGATATCAAAAACTGGGCATCAGCAAGACGTGCTTCCAATATTATTTCATGACCTTTGACAACTTCATCATTGTTAACATTGACAACAGTGACAAAGTGCGAAATTCTTTGCCCATTACTTAAAGCAAGGTATTTTTGCTGTGTATTAATTATGCTAAGAACTACTTCCTTCGGTAGTCCAGATGACTTTTCTTGATTCACTTTGCCAAACAGCACAATTGGCCACTCTATAAGCCCTGTTAATTCATTCAGTAAATGATCATTTTCTTCGAGTTGTAAACTCTGCCCTTTTGTGAATTTATCGATCTGATCCAGTATAAATTGTTTTCTTTTATCTGACTGGAGAATGACATTGCTTTTTTCTAGCAATACAAAGTAGTCTTTAGGTGTTTTAATAGTGAGCACCGTATCACTTGAGAAAAATCTGTGACCATATGTTACGTTACATGCTATGATCCCTGCAAAAGATACAAGTATTATCTCATCGTTCAAAATGCATAGAATGTTTTTAATTGGCCTAACCCATCTTTCTTTTCCTTCACTCCACCTCATGCTTTTTGGCCAAGAGAAGTTCTTTAACATCTCCTCTAGTTGATTTTTGAGAAACTCTTGAACATTAAATGAGCAAACATCCTTTTTGATGAAGTAAAAGTTTCCATTATTTACTCTACGAACGAATAAATCTGTCTCACTTTTCCCATTTTTCCTTAAAAAACCTTCGACAGCACTTTTTGGTGCGTTAACGTTTGGTCCTTTGACTTCGTCATTAGGACCCTTGAATCCAGAAATGCTTATACTATCAACAAAAAGAGTAATGCGGCGTGCCGTTATAAAAACCTCTATAGACGCAAATTTCGCATTATTTTTATTGAAAGCATTAGCAACATAACTCTTAACTTGAGCTGCAGCTGAATTTTGCATTCTCGATGGTATTTCTTCTAAAAGGCATTCAAATAACAATTGTGACGACATATGTTATTTACTCATATATAACTCACAACATTTTTTCGCCAGCTCTCTAACTCAACCAATATACACTGTGCGCTCATTCACACCAAGTACACCTCTTGCATCAAGCAGATTAAGTAGGTGGCTAGTTTTAACACATTGATCATAAGCTGCTACTGGTAATTCTTTTCCAATAAGGAGTTTACATAGTTTTTCTGTGTCCTCAAACTGCTGCTGCACCACTTTAGTATCATAATAATCAAGCGCCAGGTGAGAAAATTCATATTCTCTTTGTTTAAAAATATCTCCATAAGTTACGCCGCTGTCGTTCCAAATTATATCGTAAACATTATCCACGCCCTGTATGCACATTGCCAAACGTTCTAGCCCATACGCCACCTCACCAGGAATTATTTTGCAGTCAATACCTCCTACCTGCTGTATATAAGTAAGTTGTGTTACTTCCATTCCGTTGCATGTAACTTCCCACCCAAGCCCTGATGCACCAACACTTGGGTTTTCCCAATCATCTTCTCCGTGGATATGCCAATAGCCTTTAAACTACTTAAGTAAGCATCCTGCAGATTATTACCAGAAGGTTTGATTACCACTTGGTATTGATGGTGTTGATATAGGCGATTAGGGTTATCACCATAGCGTCCATCTGCTGGCCTAATTACTGGTTGTAGATACGCAAACTTTGTTAGTTTTGCATCGATTGCTGACATGATTGTTGCAGGATGCAACGTTCCAGCCCCAACTTCGGATGTGTACGGATGGAGTATGGTACATCCTTCACCAGCCCAAAAATCTTGCAATCCCTTTATTATACTTTGTAGATTCACGTAAACTGCACACTTTTTATACTGAAGATATAAGCAAATAGGTACTATTCAATATTTCTTTTTTTATAGCGTTATGCAAGTAGTCGCTCAAGACTACTGAATTTTCTTTCACATACTGAATTATGCTCTTGTTTAGGACAATTGCGTTGTGCATAGTTAAATCGCAGAATATAAATGCAGTCAAATACAGCAAAATTACTGCATAAAGCGTATGAAAAATCCCCTCAAATGTAATTGATATTGCATTGTTATAACTGAGCTGTATTGAACTTATTGGCCAAGGTTTTATCACTTCCACAATATTAAAAAATGCATAAGGTATAATAAAGAAAAAGAACAAGTGCATGAAGTCATTAAACCAAAACGGACATTGAAGTATCTGCTTACATATATTCCCATAGAGTTTACTTACAGCATGATAATTTGAAATTATTGCTGGCATTGAAAGCGCAACAGTCAGCACTTGCCCTGACGCTATTTGTATTACTATATTCTCACCACTGTTTGCTGAAGGGTCTTGAGTATGAAAAATGGATATTCCAACTAATTGTAGTACTAACATAACTATTGCCAGCTTCACAAAAATAGCAGCCACAACTACGCCCGAATTTGGCATTTTGTATAGTATAAAATCTCCTCCGTATACGAGAACCAATATGATATCGGTGACAAATAATATTAAAAAAGAAGACCAATAGTTCTGCCAACCTGGTAAGTACCCTATTCCTAAAAAAGAGCTCACTATTTTAGCAGGAAAAACTTTGCCCAATGTCTTTTCTAGAGCTGTCCAAAAAATCTCCATGTCTCAAGTAATATTTAGCTAATAGGAATATACTTTATTGTAACAGATTTATCAATAGTTCAAGACAAATAAAGCAAACATACATCCTCCACAAAATCTTTCCATTGAGAAGTACCAATTCTACTTTAGCTAAAACATGTTTTTAAATTTTTGCCAAAACCCTGGTTTATTATCATTAACATTTGTGAATGCTATATTTAAACTGTATTGCGGATCACTTGGCGCATCATGTCTAATGTTAAGTGTTGGAGTTTTATTATTATAAGCACAAACATTGTCATATGATAACTCTGTTGTGTGGCACTTTATATGCTCTTGCTTATCATACACTAGATCATCTGATTTCCCTTCTAGTTCTACAAGTTCAGCTTTTTTCTGATAGTCTTTTATTTTTATTAAATTCTTATCCAGTGATATTGAAACAGGCAGCGTATTCCCAGCATATACTTTAGCTAAAGGTTCACTTTGAGGGTACATCTTTATCTCCCTACCATAATGCGAGTCCATAAAATTTTCAGCGTAGAACTTATCTCCAGCATGTATGCACTCGTCAGTTGCATAGGGTACACCGTTGTAACTGTATTGAACTTTATAGTCTCCTACCCCGTTATTCTGAAAAAATCATGAATAGTAGTGTAACTACCAGCAGCATCGTTTATATAATCCATCGCCTAATTCCTAAAACCTTTAACTTATTATAGCATGTGCAATTACATCAATCAACTAGAAAACTTCTTTCCACTGCTTTTCAGCAAGTACCTAGGGAGCGTATTAATAAGATTGTGACTTTCGTGTCTCCCAGTTTTTCACATACTGCTGAACTAATTCAGGATATTCCTTAATAATTAATAGATTCTCAGCGTTTCCTTTTTCGGTTGTTTTACTAAGGTTAAACGACCCTGTGGTGACTTTTTGATTATCAACAATTATTATTTTAATTATGGGCAATTTTTGGCTTATCGTCAATCCAATCTGGTATTCCACTTGTAAACAATTCGTTTATAACACTATATTTCGAGTAAAGTTGCGATTTATCTAAAATGACTTTAACATCAACACCACGCTCCTTAGCATTAATTAAGGCATTTGCAATCGCTTTAAGAGTAAATGTATGTTCTGAACTAAGATGGATTCTTTAGACTGGTCTATCTCCCTGATTATCGGCACAACACAATCTTCTTCAGGCGAGAAGCAGACTGTAGCTTTTGGGCAGGGCAAAAAATATAGGACCTGCATAGTAATACAGAGAAAAACATACTAACAAAAATAAAAGGTACAAAAGCCTCACAACCTACACCTGAACGTATGGTGATAGGCTACATCATAGTTTAATCATCTGTCAATAGACCCCTCGCACATTAAATCAGCTTTGGCATGTACGAAAAAATTCCTTGACAAATCTCACCTAAAAAGGACACATTTTAAACTTCTTTGTTGAAATAAGATAGAAATAAAAGAGCTGTTTTTTTGCAGTACTTTACGGGTAATTTAATGGTAAAAATTTTAGGGAGAAATTTTGTACAATAATCACTGACATTTTTCCTTAAGTTGAAGCCATTGAGCGTTCAGTTTCACCTTCCCTTGTAAAATATTTTAGCTCTAATACCTTACGTTATTACGTTATGAAGATACAAGCTAATATTATCCAAATCAGCGTGTTTATGATTATTTAATCACTGATATGATACATTAAGTAATTATATATGGAGGGAATATGGATACTAAAATCAGTTATGCAGAGATTTTGAGGCGAGCTTTAGCATACGTGGTTGATAGCGTTTTATGGACAATAATAGCACTTATTTTAGTTTTTTCTTTATTTCACCTCCCTCATCGTTAGATAATGTAGAAGAATTTTATCATACTGTAAAAACTTGCATAATGATCCTTGCAGCGGTGTTCCTTATGATATATCTAGCGTTTAGCATTTTTATGATGATGAAATACGGTGGCACTCCAGGAAAGCTATTGTGCGGTATATACGTAAAAGACGCAAATACGCTTAAAAATGTTACTCCAGTGCAAGCAACGATAAGGTGTGTTTTGAGTGGAGTTCTTTGGTGTATTCTTTCCTCACCTCAAACTTTCAGTTGGGTTTCCATTCTACCAATTTTAGTTATATTATTTGCAGTATTTGATCAGCACAAACAGACTGTGTACGATAAAACTGCAAAAACAGTAGTGATAGACTGTAAACCTAGTTATAGGTAGCACATGGGTGAAAAAGTAAACTACTCAATAATGACAAGACGTGCTTTAGCATTCATAGTTGATTGTATTTTACTTATTGTAATACCGTTTGTTTTGGTAGCGGTAAGTTTCTCACTCACACATGCAATAAAAGGGATCATAGGGGCAACAATTGTAATCACCACGATTGTATTTTCTTTATTTTTGATGATACCATGTATATTTCACATATTTATGCTAGTAAAATTTGGCGGTACTCCAGGACACTTGTTATTTAGCATGCGTGTGAGAGACAAAGATACACTTGAGCAGATCACTCTAATAAAAGCAATAAAAGGAACTGTCGCTTTTTTCATAATTTACTGTATACCGCTTTGCAATCCTATTTTATTCTTAGCTATACTAATCATAGTTTTAGTATGTGCAGTAGATGATAAACATAGACAAGCTTTTCATGATAAAATTGCAAACACGGTAGTGATAGATTATAAGCCCAGTTGATATTTTCCTTTAAGCCTGTAACAAGTGCGTCATGTGAGCAGCCCCTATGATGTCATCCCAACGCCTTCTTTTCTTGTCATTCCAGTGCTTGACACTGAAATCTATTCTTTCCATAATAATTAAATGTTATATTTTAACGTAAAACGGCTACTTTTATGCTCACCTACTTGATAAAATTCCTAGATTCCAGCGTCACGCGCTGGAATGACACCGTTTGTTGTAAAAACAAATGTTTGTTCATAAATTGCAAATAGCTATAAATATTAAGAAATTTACCAGGTAGAAAAAAGGCAAAAAAGTCCCGAGTAGCGAGTTTTGACTCTCTAATACTTTAAATTGGCGCTATAATAATTTGCTGACGCTTATTTAAGCGCGATTTGGCTGAATGTAGAAAAAATTTAAAAGACATACAACCCGCCAAAAAATGCCCTGAATTTTGTCATTGAGCCTGCAGATAAAAAACAAGTTTTGAGTTAGAAACACCCTTAATGCTATAATAATAAGGTTATTAAAATTTGTCAAGTAGTTTTTTGGTTCCATGGCTTAGACAACTATTTGGGCAACAAAACACATTTAATACTTTTGATTCCTATTCAGGGTAGTAAATATTTGGTCTTCATCAAAACTCATCTTAGGACGCCAAATAGGGCCATCTAAATGCATATCAATATAAACTGGACTACTATGACCTGGTGGAATGAAGAAGAATCTGGATAAAGAAACTAAAGTGAAGCTAGATAAGGTTAGATTAGAAGAGGTAGAACCTGACGCTTGATTAATTCCAAATTGTAAACTAGCTGAGCATATACCATTTTTAATGCTTGCTTTTCCGCTAACATTTTCAAAAAATGTACTGCCATTATATATACCGACGTTAGCAAGCATGGAAGTTTTACATTTATTTTTACTGCTTAATAAATTAGTGATGAATGAATTAAAATCCACGTCAGTAAATTCTATTCCTTGTGTTTGCAAATTAATTTCCCCTGACGAATTATTAGCCCAATCATGAAAGCTCTTTCCTTGAGCTTTAATTGCGCCATTTAAGCTTATCTGACCATTTACATTATTAACTCCTATAACCTTGCCAACCCTTTTAGTGTCCAAATTTGCTATGAAAAATTTTATATACATTAAATTTGGCCTTAGATAACCCTGAAAAGACACTTGTCCATGTCCTAGTGCATAATCCACTTTTTTAACAGTAATGATGTTATTTATTATCACTACATTCAAATTAAAGTTCTTCAAAATATCCTGCTCATCCTTAAGTTCTGCAACATTAATTTGCACATTTGCATCAAAGTCTTTTTTGTTGTCTAAAAAATCAAGCTGCTTTGCTGACCATTGAATCTGGTTTATCTTACTTTTTGAATCTCTTTTCACCTCTATTAAATTCGGTAATTTTAAGATACTGCCATTAAATTTATTGCCCGTAAGGTTCACATCTAACAAAGGCTTAATGTATTTTTTGTCCACTGATATTTTTATGTCGCCGGTGACATCAAAATCTTCTCCTGATAGTTTTATCTTATCTGCAACTAGCTTACCCTTTTCTATCTTCAACGAAAAACCTAAGTCTTCAATTTTTGTATCATTTAGCGTAAAATCACTAACACTGGTTTCTATACTTACATCATACTTCGGACTTTTCAACCATTGCACTTTAGATAAGCTACTGAGTAATGAATAATTGTATTTGTCCGCGTTAAGATTATGTACACTAAATCTGCCACCAATCACATTATGTTTTTTTGTGTGACTTACTTTAATTGATCCCTGCAAAAATTCTTTATCATTCAGCAATCTAATGTCTGAAATAGACAATATCCTGGGCGCAAAGTGTAATTTGGAACTTATTGTGAATTGATTTTTTTTCGCTTTCTTTCATCCTTATAGAAGGGAAAAAGCATGAAATGAACGACTCGAAATTATCCCCTTTTACCAATAAACCGCCATTAAATTCAGATAAGGTACCATTATTTGAAACTTTTCCTGATAGGTGAGACGTGTTATTGGCTCCAGGAAATTGAAGTAGCGTATCAACTTTTACTTCGCCATCAGCGAATTTTAACATAGCGTGAAGTTTATCCAATACTCTGTTTTGATATTGAATATTTGAAACCTCCATATTAAAGTCTAGGCTCAAGTTTTTTGGCACAACTTCTCTAAAGCACTCTAGGAGATCCTTTATCTCCGTTGTTTTTCGTGAGTCGTTTTTTATAGAATCCAAATCAACTTTACTGAAGCTAACATTGACATTGGTGTGATTATTTTTTCTATCATTTCGTATTGTACCACTGGCTTGCATGCTTTTGGCATCGATTCTCAAATCAGTTGCTGCAAACTCATTTTTATTGAGGTTGATGTCAGACGATATCTCGATATTTTCACTAGGGATAGCGTAAGCAAGAAAGCTAAGACTGATAATCTTTGCTAGATCACTTACAAAATCAGAACTGTTATTAATTGTCAGTGTTAGCTTGCCCTGAAGCCCTTCTTGATCTCTGTTGCCTGTAAATAGCAACTTTATAAAGTTTGATTCGACATTAATGTGTACATTCTTTTTTGTAATATCAACCTTTCCTGAAAAATCATAATTATTATCATCTACCTTCACTTCGCTAGAGAATTGCCCATTTCTCTTAATGGCAATCTCTTTTATGTTAACAATATTGCTATAATCAACGAAATTATTGTTTAAACTTACTTGGCTATCTTTTATTATTATATCAACTTTACTGGCTTTTTCATTTGTAATATTGACAAAATTTTCTTTACTGCTTTTCATACCAAATAATGTAATTGACTTTGGTTGTAGCGAAAGTAAAAACAACGATAGGAGGGACGGCCTTATTTCAATTTTATTTATACTAATCAAATCCGATAATTTTTGCTCTTTATTGTTGTTGCATTGAATGTACACGTTATAAATAGTGAGCTTTGGAGTAATTAGTGAAACTTTGACTTTTCCTCCAATGCGTACTTTAGCGTTGTATGTATTTTCTAATTTTTGCACAATGTGCTCCTTGTAGCTATTCCAGTCCTTAAAAGTTGCATTAATGTGCAAAAGGATTAGCACCAAAGAGATTGATAATATTGTGTATATAGAAAGTTTCATAGTTTTATATACTTAAAATCGCCCATAAACATTAGATAAAGAGTACCAAAATAAACAACGACACTTAAAAGTATTAACGCTGCTAAATGGATGACACGAGCAAATATTTTATCGAGAAATAGCCCTGCTGATGAGGAACTAGAAACATAAAGAACTATTGACATGACCAACGTTGCGATAAGAATTTTTACGATATTTAATAGTAATACTTGGCTAATCTTATACATTTTATTTATTGTTAGATAATTAATTAGTAGACTAGAATTTATCCAAGTGGAAATGGAAGTAGCGATAGCAATCCCTGTGTGCTGATATTTGTGCATTAACAAGAGGTTTAGCACCACATTAATTCCAAGGCACATTAGTGAGAATATAGTTGGTATTTTTAAATTGCCCTTGGCAAAAAACGTGGGTAGCAATGCTTTATTTATAATAAATGCAGGTAAGGAAAGAGAAAGCGCTATCAACGTAGGAGCAGTTTGCTGCACTGCGTAGTGATCAAACTTACCGTAAGAAAAAAGCGTAAGTAAAATTATGTCAGGAATGATAGTAAAAGCAGCAGTTGTTGGCATAATTAATATTAATCCTATGCTGAGAGCTTTGCTTTGTATTTTGACTATCTTTTCAGTATCATTTACTTGTTTTGAGATTAAGGGAAGAAGCACTGTACCAATTGCAGTACCAATTACTCCTTGCGGTAGTTGAATTAGTCTGTCGGCATAATATATATAAGACACTGCATTTGGTATAAAACTGGCCATAATTGTATCAATCCATAGGCTTATCTGAGTTATACAGTTGTTGATAATTGCTGGTATTACACGCTTAAAAAACAACTTTACTTCATTATTCAATTTTATGCTAAAAAAATGCAGCCTTTAATTTGTATGCACTAAACAGCATCAACAATAGCTGAAAAATCCCTCCGATCAGAACGGCTATAGAAAGGTTGTGGGCCGGTGTTTTTATGTAAGGCACAAATAAACTAACAATTAAAGAGAGATTCAAAATGATCGGTGCAATAGCTGTTGAAGCAAAGTGCTGTTTTACTTGCAGCATTCCTCCAATAAGTGACGCTATTGAAATAAAAATTATGTAAGGCATCGTAATTCTTGATAAAGTCACAGTGAGGATAAATTTGCTTTGGTCAAATCCAGGAGTGAATACTTGAATCATATAAGGAAAGAAAGTTTGTGTGATAAGGCAAAAAATCAATAAAATAATAGACGTGAGAGATATTACACTACTTGCAAAGCTAAATGCCTTTTTATTATCATGTGATTCTGCTGAATATAACGGTATAAAAGAGGTAGTGAACGCTCCCTCTGCAAAAAACGCTCGAAATAGATTGGCAAAACGAAACGAAGAAAAAAATACATCTGCAAGAGAAGTTGCGCCAACAACCATGGCAATTAATATATCCCTTATTAGCCCTGAGATTCTTGAAATAGTCGTAAAAAAACTAAATGTGAAAATACTTTTAAACATTGCTATTTACCACTACTCTAGATTATACTCAGTGTCAATAGACTCTTCGCATGTCAAACTAGCTTTGGCATGTACGAAAAAACTACTTGACAAATTCCGCTGACCCCTTAATTATGATATTGAAGCTATTTATTTATCTTCAGTCTGTGCAAATTAAATGACAAAAAAACTTAGCATATTTTGCGTCTCATATTTAATTTTTTGCACTATGTGCACTGTATGTCTTTATAAAAGGGGGGGTTTTTTACCTATACAAGCTGAAACGCGCTTATAAGTCGTTTAAGATAGTATAGAACGCCAATTTGTAGGATTAGAGAGTGAGAACTAGCTACCATGGGGTTCTTTACCTTTTTTTTCTGCTTAGTAAATTTCTTAGCGTTAAAGCTAAGGATCTGTTGCAGTTTAAAAGTCGCTAAATTGCAGCGTTTAGGACTTGAAAAAACGCCAATACTGAAATGGATATCAGCTGTGGGTTCTTTTGCCTTTTTTTTATTTAGTAAAATTTTTAATATTTATAGCTAAAGGTTAGTTGCAAGCGGAATCCACGTGAGACCTGCGGCAGCATGACGTAGCTAGTAAATTGCTTTTTTTCTGCTTAGTTTGGATTAGCAGGCAGTCTATCTTCAGATCTTTTGAGAATATTTCTTATTTTTGCTGCCTCTTCAAACTCTAGATTCTCAGCATGTTTTAACATCTGCTTCTTTAAATTCTTTAAATCAACATTACTAATATTAATGTTTTCCTCAGCCACTACTTTGTCTTGTAGAGTATTTGATATAGCCTTTATTATAGTTTTTGGTGTAATATTATGCAGTGTATTATATTCTTGTTGTTTCTTTCTTCTTCTTTCTGTTTCTTTCAACGCACGGTCTAAAGAACCGGTCATTTTATCTGCATATAAAACTACCCTACCTTCGGCATTGCGTGCAGCACGACCTATCGTTTGAATGAGCGAAGTTTCCGATCGCAAAAATCCTTCCTTGTCAGCATCTAAAATTGCAACCAATCCACATTCTGGAATATCAAGGCCTTCTCGCAGTAAGTTAACGCCAACTAGAACATCGATTTCTTTTGATCTTAATTTGCATATAATGTCAATTCTCTCCAGTGCACCAATATCTGAATGCAGGTAACTCACCTTCATATTTAGCTCACTCATATATTCGGCTAGCTTTTCAACCATTTTTTTTGTCAATGTGGTAATAAGAACACAAAACCCTTTCTTTATCGTCACTTGCGCTTCGTGAATCACATCATCTACTTGGATCTCTGTTGGCTTTATAATGCAGATTGGATCTGTAAGCCCCGTTGGACGAATAACTTGTTCTATGAATACATTATTAGTCTTTGCTAACTCGTATTTTCCGGGAGTAGCGGAAATGAAAATGGTTTGCGGCCGCACTTCTTCCCACTCTTCAAATTTTAATGGACGATTATCAAAAGCAGAAGGGAGCCTAAATCCATAGTCCACCAATTTTTCTTTACGCTCCTCATTACCACTATACATTGCACCAATCTGGGGAACGGTAACATGACTCTCATCGATAAATAAAATTACATCTTTGGGTAAATACTCAAACAAAGTAGGCGGTGCATCTCCAGCTTCCATACCGTAGAGATAACGTGAATAATTTTCAATACCTTTACACGTTCCTGTTGCTAACATCATTTCAATATCAAAGTTGGTGCGCTGCTCAAGGCGTTTTGCTTCAACAATCTTATTTTGCGAGTAGTAATAATCCAAACGTTCATGTAGCTCTTTTTTGATCAGCTGAACCGCCTGCAATAGAGTCTCACGTGAGGTAATGTGATAGCTGTTTGGAAAAATGGTGATTTTATTTATGCGCTCAATAATATTGCCCGTCATAACATCAATCTCAGAAATTTCTTCTATTTCATTGCCCATTAGCAATAAACGCCAAGCTTTGTTCTCATAATAGGCAGGAAATATGTCGATAATGTCGCCGCGCACTCTGAAATATCCTGTCTCAAATCTGACATCAGAGCGCTTGTACTGAAGATTAGCTAAATTATTCAGGAAGTCATTAACACGAATTTTATCTCCAGTACTTAAAGTTAAGGTCATATTGAGGTAGCTCTCGGGCGAACCAAGACCGTATATGCAGGAAACACTAGCAACTACAATTGTGTCCCTGCGCTCCAAGAGAGAACAAACAGCAGAATAACGCAGCATGTCAATTCTTTCGTTAATTACAGAGTCCTTTTCAATATAAGTATCAGTTTGTGGTGAATAAGCTTCGGGCTGATAATAATCATAATAAGAAATGAAGTATCCAACAGCATTGTGGGGAAAAAATCCTCTCATTTCCTCATAAAGCTGCGCTGCTAAGGTTTTATTGTGCGCCATAATTAATGCAGGCCTGTTTGTTCTTGCGATAACATTTGCCATAGTGAAAGTTTTTCCAGAGCCAGTAACTCCGAGTAAAACCTGCTCTCTTTTGTTGCTGTTTAGCCCTGCAACTAAGCTATCGATTGCTTGTGGCTGATCTCCAGCTGGTTTAAAGTGTGTAATAATTTGAAATTTCATAGTTCCTATATTTTCATAATACATTTACTATTAATATACTTGTTAGTATAAATAAGGTATGAAAGTGAGTGTCAATAAAAAAACTTTATCTTTTCTTTTTATAGAGCTTGCTCCAAATTTTATTGTTAGTTAACACAAAAAACACTGTTAAGATTATAAAGTACGTCACTACTTTCAACCCAAGTTTATGCCGACGCTCTAGTTCTGGCTCTGCTGTCCATTGTAAAAAATTTACCACATCATATGCCATGTTTTCAACTGTAGCCTGCCTTGTACCATCATACTCCACCATTCCTTCAGAAAGTGGTGGTGCCATAGCTAATTTGCCTGTTGGAAAATACGGATTAAAATATAAATCATTTTCATCGTGCTCATCGTTTTGATAACCTGTCAGCAGTGAATAGACATAATTTGCACCGTCGTGCCTCGCTTTAATAATTAATGACAAGTCCGGTGGAACTGCACCATTATTATTTGCTGCAGCTGCTTCTTTCGTATCAAAAGGTGCAATAAAATAATCCGAAGGTATTCCCGGTCTATCGAACATTTCACCTAAATCGTTCAGACCATCTTTAACTTGATAAGAGGCTGCAATCTGTTTCACATCCTCTTCAGAAAAACCGATATCTTGCAAATTACGAAATGCCACTCTATTCATTGAATGACAAGCAGCACAGACTTCCTTATACACCTTATAGCCACGCTGAATTGATTCCCTATTAAAAGACCCGGTAATTCCATCAAAACTCCCGTCTATTTTTTTATTTGGTGATGGTATGAATTCTTCTGCAGATATAGGACCAGATAGGAATAATATGCAAAAAATTGCAAATACGTTCAGTCCCTTAAATAGCCATTGTTTTAGTAGAAAATAGCCTGATGTCACTCTGGCACGTGACGCTGGAATCCATTTATTTTTTTTCTGGATCCTAGTGTTAAGCACTGGGATGACAAAAGGGTGTTTTGGGGTGGCGAAAGAGTGTTCTAGGGTGACAAAAGGGTATTCTGGGATGATAGGGTATTTTACAGTAGATCTATTTTTAACCAGCATTACTTTATCTCCGGTACAGAATCACTTATGGTTTTTGGTGGTTTCTCCGGTTTCTCATACTTACTGAGCAGTGGTAAAACTATTACAAAGTATGTAAAATAATAAAGAGTAGAAAGCCTACTTAGGGTAATGTAAGGTTCTTTAACTTTCTGTCCCCCAAGCCAGGCAAGAAATGCAAAATTTACTGCAAAAGCCCAAAAAAATTTCTTAAATAACGGGCGATAAGCGCCACTTTTAACTTTTGATTTATCGAGCCAAGGTAATGAAAACCACACTAAAATAGACCCAAACATGGTAAGCACACCAATAAGCTTATTTGGAATTGAACGCAGCATTGCATAAAAAGGTAAAAAATACCATTCTGGTACTATGTGAACCGGAGTAACCATAGGATCAGCTTCTATATAATTATCTGGGTGTCCTGGATAATTGGGAGCATAGAAAACAAACGCAAACAAAACTATAAAAAACAGACCAAAAGTTATGCAATCCTTTACTATATAATAAGGGTAGAGCGGAATGGTATCGTTATCTGATTTTGCTTCTACTCCACTTGGGTTACCAGAGCCAAATCTATGCAGAGCAATGACATGCAGCATAGCTAAAGCGATAATGATGAAAGGCAGAAGGTAATGCAGAGCAAAAAAACGATTGAGCGTTGGATTATCAACAGAGAAACCGCCCCATAACCATATAACTATTTTATCGCCAATTAAAGGTATAGCTGAAAATAAGTTAGTTATAACTGTTGCACCCCAAAAGCTCATTTGCCCCCAAGGGAGAACATATCCCATGAAAGCTGTCGCCATCATTGCAAAGAATATAAATATTCCAATAAACCACACCATTTCTCGCGGCCTTTTATAAGATCCGTAATATAACCCACGCATTATATGAACATAGACCACCATGAAGAAGAGTGATGCTCCGACAGAATGAGTGTAACGTATCAGCCATCCATAGTTCACGTCACGCATTATACGCTCCACGCTGTTAAACGCATGTTCAACATGCAGAGTGTAATGCATAGCAAGAAAGATGCCCGTTGTTATTTGTAAAATTAGCGCTATACCAGCCAAAGAACCAAAGTTCCAAGCATAATTTAGGTTTTTTGGCACTTGGTAAGAAGCAATATGCTTTAGAAAAGAAAATATAGGTAATCTACATTCTATCCAACCCAATATGCCTTTTTCTTCTATCATCGTTTTTTTTTTTAGTATTATCTTGCATAACTTGAAGTTTTCTCTATCTTTAACTTGTTTATTGTAGCAGCTTATTCTCTATAGACAATAAAAACTTTAAATTCAGAAATCAATCTCTCACACAATTGTTTGGCGATAACGCACTCTTCGGTGTCACCTAACTGTATAGCTAGTGCAGTCCTATGTTATAATCGTGATTTATTTGAGGTACCTCTGCCATAGATCCCGCTAGCAAGTGGCGGGACCGAGGTAAACTTTATTTATTTTAACTATAACAACGTAAAAAACAACACTTATTAGAAAATTAAAAATTTAATGATTAGTACCACGATTATAAACCACAATAAAAAATAGGTGTTTCGATTTGATCTATTCTTAACTTGAATATTTTCTAGTTTCTGATCAGCTATCAGATTTAATTTCTCTACAAGGCTGAATACTTTTCGAATTGTCTTTACGGGATAAGAACTTTTTACTCTTTCCCTATAATTCATTTTATTTTTATGTTGATTCTCCATCCATGCTTCGACTACTTTCCATGCATCAATTTCTGGGTAGATTTTTCTACATATTCCCTCTAACAACATCATAGTTTTCTGCAGTAATAACAATTGTGGTTGAACTTTCATACCAAAATCACTAGTTATTTTAAACAATTGGGTAAGTAAATTAGCAAAAGAAATTTTCTGTATAGGCTGTCCTATAATAGGTTCACCTATTGCTCTACACGCTGTAACAAAATTTTTGTGATGTGGTGAAACATAGCCAGCTCTAAAATGTACCTTTGCAACGTGATCATAATCCCGATTTAAAAAACCTTTCAGTATCTCTACCACATAATAGCACGTTTCGCGGTCTATTCGGCCCATGATTCCACAATCGAGGGCGACAATATTGTTGTTACTATCGACCATGAGATTTCCAGGGTGCATATCTGCGTGAAAGAAACAGTCTCTGTATACTTGATTGCAAAACGATTCTATAAGATTTACAGCTATTTGCTTATGATTATTTAGTTTCTCAACCTCGTATATTGGTGTTGCTTCTATCCATTCCAGCGTTAAAACTTTTTTGAAGTCCTGCTCCAATCTACTCCAGGTACATAAAAACCTCTGTCGTTTTTTGTGTTCTCCTTTAGCTCCGAAGAATGAGCAGCCTCAAAACGTAGGTCTAGCTCTAATCGGCAAATTTCAGCAAAAGTTTTGACTAACTCGATCGGTCTTAGCCTCTTTGATTGCTCGCTAAATCTTTCTGTAACCTCTGCAAGCCAAAAAAGCGTTTTTATATCCCTTGAAAATGCTCTCTCAATATTTGGCCTTAAAATCTTCACTGAAACTTCTTTACCTTCTGTTGTAGTTGCTTTATGCACTTGAGAAACTGATGCTGCTGCAATTGGCTCTTCAGAAAAGCTTGAGAAAATGTCGCTTAACTTACAATTAAATTCGCTTTCTATAGTTTTAATCGCTATCTTGTGTGAAAAGGATGGCAGTCTATCACATATCAACAATAAGTTATTTGTTATATCCTCATTTAAAATATCAGTACGTGATGAAATGGATTGTCCAAATTTAATAAACACTGGACCTAATTTTTCAAGAGCACACTTTAGTTTATAACCTTGTATCTTGTTTATTGACCCTCTTGAAGGAGCAAGCAAACGAGGTAATGTGTTGTAACGAGTCAGCACTGAGGTTATATACAAAAGGCGCAGAATATTTTGAATCATTTCGCTGCGTAACTGCCAAATATTTCACTCAGAGTTTTATTCTTCGTAATTTCACCAGGCTTACCTTGGCAATAGATAGTATTATTTATACAAATTATATAATCTGAACATGGTACTATGGAGCTTAAATCATGAGATGTCATAAGAATCGAAACTAGTCGTTTTTTTGCTATCTTACCTGTAATATCGTAAAACTTAGCCCGTGCGCTAACGTCCATTGCACTGACCGGCTCATCTAGAATAATTAAGTCAGGCTCTGCGATTAAACAGCGTGCAAGCAGCAATAATTGTGTTTGCCCTGCAGAAATTTCTAACACTTGATTCTTCAAAATGTTGCCAATACCAACGAATTCTATCGCTTCTGTAACAATTGATTGATCTTTCTTCAGTTTTGTTGAGAAGCTATTTAAAAGGAAATATTCAACTGTTATCGGCATCAAATTACTGATGCTAAAATTTTGTGGCGTATAACTGATTTTTATATCGTCAGCAAACATGACACTACCAGTGCAGTTCTTATTTATACCAGCAACTACCTTTACCAAAGAGGTTTTACCTCCACCGTTTGGACCAAGTATAGTAACTACATCCCCTCTCTCTATTGACATATTAATACCATCGAGAACCTTCTTATTATCATATGCAAGAGCAAGGTTTTCTATCTTTAGGACACTGCTATTGACATTATTTAACTTTTTGACAAGATTTAATTTTTTCTCAACGTTTTTATGAGACATTTACTGGCTTCTTTTCTATCACTTTTGTTTACACTATATCACAGTACTGCCTTTTCATCCAATTTAAAAATCGTAGCTACAATAAAGCCTATACATTCTCTTGTAGCCTCTGTTACAGATGGAATTTCAAAGCCACACTTGCTTACCTGTACAACATCTGCGCATGATCATGTGTTAAAGCCATCTGATGCAAGTGATTTGGAATCAAGTGACGTCATATTTTACGTTGATGATAATCTAGAAACATTTGTTAAAACCTTTGCTAGAAACAATAAAGAACTGATGCAGTTATCAAAGGCAGTTAATCTACTTCCTGCTCGACCACATTCATTCTCTAGACATATCATTCATATTCAGGACGAAAAAGACCTACACATTTGGCTTAGTCCTGAAAATGCAAAGAACATGATACTTTCTATAAGTACAACGCTGTCTCGTATAGATAAAGGAAATTCTTATAAGTGCAACCAAAACGCAATGAGAGCTATAAAGAAGATGGACCAAGAAACGGAAAAAATTACGAGAGAATTGAATGACTTTAAAAACAAAAAATATATAGTCACCCACGATGCCTATCAATATTTTGAAAAATATTTTGGCTTAAACCACCCAAGTGTCATTCTTTCTATAGAAGAGGATGCTTACATAGGTATGGGAACTTTAATGAAACTAAGAAAGATGATGAAGGAAGAAAACATTAAATGTATATTTTCTCCTTCACGAGAAGATAGCATAAAACCTAAAGCCCTCTCTAATGACGCAAAAATGGTAATTCTTGATCCTATTGGGTCAGACATAGAACCTGGAAAAGATGCATATCTCGCTATAATTAACGATATCACACAAAATTTCAAATCTTGTTTTATTGGATAACAACCCCTCAGTAAAGATTATAGAATTACGTATTTATTTCAGTCAATCTGAAGTTACACTAACTCGCACTCAGCAAAAAAGAAAGCTATTTCCCTACGAGCATTTTCCAGGCTATCTGAGCCATGAACTCTATTTTCACTAATGTCATTAGCAAAATCACCTCTGATTGTGCCCTTATCTGCCTGCTTTGGATCTGTAGCTCCCATAACTTGTCTGTATTTACTTACTGCATTTTCACCGACTAAAACTTGAACTATTACAGGGCCGGAGGTCATAAATTCCACTAACTCTCCAAAAAAAGGCTTATCTTTATGGATTTCATAAAACAGTTCTGCCTGTCTTTTTGTCAGTAACATCTTTTTTTGTGCTATAATTTTTAGCCCAGATTTTTCGATGTAGGAATTTATATTGCCTGTAATATTATTTCTTACTGCGTCAGGTTTTAATATCGAAAGTGTTTTCTCAATTGCCATATTATTTCCTTATATAAGATCGTATATTTATAGATTTATTCTATTATGAATTTTTATTTTATCAAAGTGATTTTTTGTTTATAGTTAAGAATAAACCATCAAGGAGGTATTGTATGGGTTGTTCTAAATGTCCTAAAACTAATAGCACTGCTGAACAAGCTGAGTCTACTACTAAACAACCGGTTAAAACTGAATCTGCTGCTAAAACATTCGTTAATAATTTAAAATCATCAATTTTTTGTGGCACAAAAGGGTTTTTAACTTTCAGCTTGGCTTTTTTGAGTTATTTGGAATATGACACACATCGTAATACAAAATTGAAAGAAAGCGCTGCCTTTGCAATGAAAAGAAACACTATTCCATTTTTTGAAATGGCTATCATAACGCCATTTGTTTGTTTTGCACTGCCGGCTATGGTGGCCAGTGTGAATCTTATACAATGTGCACTTGTATGCGCTGCGTTGATGATTACCACATGTTTTGTTGTGAGGACTTGTCAATTGCGTGAGAAGTTACTAGAAAAAATCACTAAACATAGTAGAAAAGAAATAGACGCAGAATTTAAGAAAGATACTATAAAATTTCCTATCTTTGATAAAAACAGAAAACATATTGAGTATAATTCGCCTAACCAAGTAGGTGAGGCAGGTAACACCTCCTTTCTTGTTGCGTTTTTAGTTTTCCCTCTAAAGGTTCTGCAAAGTTGTATAATGCTATCTTTAACTGCTATTGAACTTCTTGAAGCAGTGTCAAGTTTTTGCACTGATCTGATCTTTGATAGAAGCTTTTCATCCACACAGAGTAACCTGAAGAGATCTAGCCATTTATTGTATGCTAGTGTGAGAAATTTAGTACCTATATCTATACTTGATAAACCTGTAGCTGAGCTTATAGGCACCCCAAAAGCAACTTGTTGTAGTGCGAAGGTGAGAAAGGCAGTCATCTTACTTAACCTTGGCGGACCTGATTCACTCAGTGCGGTCCGTCCTTTTTTATTTAATCTCTTTTACGACAAAAGAATAATAAATCTACCAAACCCTTTACGGTTTCTTTTGGCAAAACTTATATCTGCAAAACGAGAAAATACTGCACAAAAAATATACGAGCAGATTGGAGGTAAATCACCGATTTTGGAGAGTACGAAAGCACAGGCTGATGTTTTAGAACTAAGATTAAATAATGAAGATAGAAACTATGTGTACAAGGTATTTACCTGCATGCGCTATTGGCATCCATTTGCCGATGAAGTTGTTAAAAGTGTAAAGCAGTTTGATCCTAACGAAGTGATTTTGCTGCCGCTATATCCTCAATATTCGACTACTACAACTTTGTCGTCTATCGAAAACTGGCAAAAAAATGCTAAAAAATATGGTCTGGAATGCAATGCAAGAATAATTTGCCATTATCATAATAGCCAAGACTTTGTTGAATCTCATGCTCACTCGATAGTCAAGTACTACAAATTAGCCAGCAGGATTGGTAAGCCAAGAGTCCTGTTTTCAGCCCACAGCTTGCCCCTTAGCGTTATTAAGAAAGGTGACCCTTATGCCTTACAGGTAGAAGGAACAGTAAAATTAATAGTAAAAAAATTAAATATTAAAGATCTTGATTGGTCAATGTGTTATCAGAGTAAGATAGGCCCCGTAAAATGGCTAGAGCCAAGTACCGAAAGTGAACTGTTGCGTGCAAAAGCTGATGGTGTACCTGTGGTTTTATCACCTATATCTTTTGTTTCTGAACATTCAGAAACGCTTGTTGAACTTGATATAAAATATAAAGCAATGATCAAGGACGGATATTACTTTCGCGTACCAACTCTCGGTACTGATTTCTTGTTTATAAAATGCTTGGTAAATTTGTGCATAAATCATCTTTAAAATCCTGACTTATAATACTTTTCCTTTAGGATTTAATATGATAAAATAATAAAAAACTATTGTTTTATTAAGTATTTATGTCAAATAAACTAAAAAAGAAACAAAACAACGTTTGTAAAAAAGGTACATGATACTTACAACCATGATGTCGGGAGGATAATCTGTATTACAACAGGTTTAACAATGCTACTGTGCAAGATTTCACTACAATTTTGCTGTGAGTTTATTGACAGTAATAGATCCAATATCACTTTTATACGTGATGCCGCTCGAATAGTAAAGTTTCCGACGTCTATTCTATATATTGCATATTCTATATTTATTTTATATGACCTGATCAAGGATTACAAAGATCCTAAGGGTAAAAAAGAATTAGCAAAAATTGTGGGCAAATCAGCTAGTCTTGCAAGCAGCACTATAGAAGCGCTAATGATGTTGAAAGTCATCCATCTCTTGACTAGAAATGCAGACGTAATAAGTTGTGTTTACTTAACGTCAACAATCCTATTCCTATTCATTTCAGAACCCATAAGCTATTATTATACATGTAAAAAATATCAAAAGGCACATAAAGAATATCAAGATGCATGTGGAAAATACCAAGATAAAAAGAAAACTGATGAATTTGCAAAATGTAAAGCTGAGCTTGCTAAACGCAGGAAGAGCCTCATCATCAGCACACTAACTTTATCATTAGGTTTGCTAAACTTCGTGTTAAGAAGGATAGAAATTGCAACCATACCGATAAACTTAGGTGATGGTATAATCTATAATTTTAATTTAAGCGTAGCAGTCAGCATAATATATAGCGCAGTATTCCTAGTAGTCCAGCTTGACAAACTGTTTAATCAACCTATCAATGATGACCCTTCCACTGAACTTCGTGGTGTTAGTCATAATCACCGTGACAATACAGTAGACTCTTTATAACTTAAACTAAGCAGAAAAAAGGCAAAAGAATCCCTGGCTAGTATCTATTTTCAGTATTGGCATTTTAAAGTCTTAAACGCTGCAATTTAGCTGCTTCTAAATGCAACTAATCTAAGCTATAATATTTAAGAAATTTACCAAGCAGAAAAAAAAGACAATAAAACCCCGTGGTAGCTAGTTATTCTACTCTCTATTTTAAAATCTGACGTTGGGTGCTGTCTTAAACGACTTATAAGCGCGTTTCAGCTTGAAAACCAGAAGTTTTATAAAGACATGCGGTGCACATAGTGCGAAAAATTAAACAATAGTACGCCAAATACAAGTTTTCTTGTCATTTTAATCTGCATAGATTAGTAAGTTAAATAAATAGCTTCAATACCATAATAAGGGTGATGGCGAAGGTTGTTAAGTAGTTTTTTTTGTTTCTATTGGGTGACATACGCTGCTAAAAGCTATGCAAGAGGTCTAGCCAATGGCTATGCTTAGAAGTAAGAAATTAGATATGAAAAGACCTCATTTCTACTGCCAATGCTAGCACCGCTAATTTACTAACCATATTCCAAAGCGATAGAGTTTTATTTTCCACAGCCTGGCTAACATCATGAAATTCACAGTCAATGGAATTTAAGCTAGAATATATATCTTTTCTGCTATTGCACCGGTATAAGTAGCACGTTGGCATATTTCCTATATAATATATCAGCGGTTCTGCAGGACTATGTTCAAATACATCGATGGTTGGCACACCTTCTTGTATAATAACGCTACTCACTTCTATTCCTTCTTTTATCTTTTTCATTTTATTGCGCTTTTTTTTTATTGAGGCTTAATATTTCCTCTCCACTTGTTGCTGTTATAATGCCCATTCCGTATGTTCCATTGCTTGCCTTGATGAAAACATAAGGTTGGGTTTCTATTTTATATTCTTCATATTTTTTTTGCACTAAGGACAGTACTTGGTCAACTTTAGCTGCCACCGTTTCTAGCGATGAATCGTCATTAAAGTTAATTCCACTACAACTTTTTGTAGGTGCAGAAATAAGCCACGGGTCTATTTTAAATTCGTTACAAAATTCGGAAGCTAACTTTTGATAGATTTCAAAATATTGAAATTTCTGCCTGCTGTGCCAACCATATAATGGACTTGGCACTATCGCTTGTTTTACATTTTCTAGCGTGTCTGGAATGTGGCTTGTCATATCCCGGTTCAGTACAACAACGTCAGGCACAAATCCTGAAGTTGTCTTCAGGAGAGAGTTTTCTTTCACGACAGTTTCATATGGTTCTATTAAATTGTATGCTTCGTTGTGAAAGAGGCCAATTCTAGTTTTAAAACCTGCGAGTTCTAGTATTTTTTCTATGGCAAATACGTTCTCTATATACATTTTATTTCGCGTGTAGTTCTCTGGTATTATCAGAATCTTTTTATGTTGTTTTTCTTTAAAGTAGCTCTTCATTAGCTTTGCTGCTGTTGCTTTTGATACCTCACTTAGGTTGTTGAACCCTGCAGAAAACAAATTAGCGTCTATAGGGGCGATATTGTAACCGGAATTTCTGAGGTCTATGGAACTATAAAACGGCAATGTGAGGCCATCAAACTTCTCCTCGAACCAACTGTTTAAACTTTTTTTTAATTTTGGATGAATTATATTTTGCATCTGCGCTTTTAATGTTATAAGGAAGGTATTATATTATAAGCTATAATTAAACATATTTAGCAAATTTGGTTAGAGATTAAAGTATAATGAAATTGCCGTTTGAAGTGACAGAAAAATGATTCAACATGACAGCAGTAAAATGTATGGAACTACCATACTGTCAATTAGAAGAGACAAAAGTGTAGTAGTAGTAGGTGATGGACAGGTTTCACTGGGCCACACTGTTATAAAATCTGGAGCAAAAAAAGTCAGGCGCCTTTCTGGTGATTTTGTAATTGCCGGTTTTGCAGGGGCAACAGCTGATGCATTTACTCTCTTTGAAAGGCTTGAATCTAAACTTGATAGGCATCCAGGACAATTGATGAGAGCGTGTGTTGAACTTGCAAAAGATTGGAGAATGGATAAATACTTAAGAAAATTGGAAGCTATGATGATTGTTGCAGATAAATCTATTTCATTAGTAATTATAGGAACGGGTGATGTTCTTGAGCCTGAAGATGGGATCGCAGCTATTGGTTCTGGAGGAAATTTCGCTCTATCCGCAGCAAGAGCTGTAATTGATGTAAAAGGAATATCAATAGAGGAGATTGCGAAAAGAGCTATGAAAATAGCAGCTGATATATGTGTTTATACAAATCATAATGTAGTTATTGAAAAGATAGAGGGATAGTATGTCTTCTGAACAAAAAATTTTATGCACTAATTTCTCCAATCAGCCTATAAGGCTTTTAGAAGGGCAGCCTTATGGTAGTGATACCTACAATAAGAGAAATAACCTCTGTGAAGACACTAAAAATGGCTGTGATTCAAATAACAACAGCGCTCAAGTTAATAGCAGTACACAAGTCTTATTGGACGATCTGCCGCCACAAAAGATAGTTAAGGAGTTGGATAGGTTCATAATTGGACAGAATGATGCGAAGTGTGCTGTCGCTATTGCACTCAGCAATCGTTGGCGTCGCAATAAAGTTCCTCTTCCTTTACGTGATGAAATCATACCTAAAAATATACTGATGATTGGTCATACAGGGGTTGGTAAAACAGAAATAGCTCGCCGCTTAGCAAAGCTTGCAGGTTCACCGTTTATAAAAGTTGAAGCAACGAAATTTACCGAAATAGGGTATGTCGGACGTGATGTTGACTCGATAATACGTGATTTAGTTGATGCAGCAGTAGTTTTAGTTAAAGAGAAAGCTCGCAAAGCTTTAGCTAAAAAAGCTTTAAATTTAGCTGAGAAGATAATAATCAATTCTATGGTCGGTGAAGATGCAACCGAAGAGAGTAAAAGGGTTTTCAAAGAAAAACTGAGAAATAAAGAGTTTGAAGATGGGGAAGTTTCCATTAACGTCAGAGAAAGTAAGAGTATGCTACCAGCTTTTGATATACCAGGCATGCCAGGTGGGCAAGTTGGCGTGGTGAACGTAACAGAACTAGTGGGCAAAATGTTTAATGGGGGCAAAAAACAAAAACTATTACAGTTAAGGTAAAAGAAGCTCGAGAAATATTGGTTAATGAGGAAAGTGAGAAGTTAATGGATGAAGATAAGGTAATCAAAAAAGCGATTGATCTTGTTAGCAATGAAGGCATAGTATTTTTAGATGAAATAGATAAAATTGCAGCACGTACAGAAGTAAAAGGTGAAGTAAATAGAGAAGGAGTACAACGTGATTTATTACCACTGCTTGAAGGAACAACTGTTTCAACTAAGTATGGCCATGTAAAAACAGACCATATATTATTTATTGCATCTGGTGCCTTTCATTTATCTAAACCGTCTGACCTTTTGCCAGAATTGCAGGGTAGATTACCAATCAGAGTAGAGCTTAAGGCACTTACTCAAGAGGATTTAATAAGAATATTAAAGGAACCTGAGTCTAGTTTGTTAAAGCAATATATAGCTTTAATGAAAACAGAAAATGTAATGCTTGAGTTCACCGATGATGGCATCGAAACTATAGCTGAAATAGCGTTTACAGTTAATAGGCAAGTGGAAAATATAGGTGC